>CESS01027792.1_pt1 | contig 30803 bp, 54 predicted proteins | sample 326931 | NCBI WGS metagenome assembly CESS01 (sample SAMEA2591098, study PRJEB7988) | marine metagenome | biome: marine biome (ENVO:00000447); feature: deep chlorophyll maximum layer (ENVO:xxxxxxxx); material: saline water (ENVO:00002010), including plankton (ENVO:xxxxxxxx) | depth 55 m
GGTTGGAGACTTCAGAAAAAATGGTATTGGCCAAACAATCATAATAGAGTAGTTAAAGAACTTATTCGTATTTCAAAATATACAGATGTTTATTGGATAAGCGGTAATCACGATGAGTTCTTAAGAACAATTCCAAATATTAATGTAGGTAATATTGAAACACATAATAGATTAACTCATATTGGAGCTGATGGAAAAAAATATCTTGTAGTACATGGAGATATGTTTGACTATCTAATGAGAACAAAATTTGGTAAAACAGTAATGCATCTTGGTGATTGGGGTTACGATAGATTAATTGGCATTAATTATGTAGTAAATCAAATCAGAAGCTTCTTTGGATACAAGCCTTGGTCATTAGCAAAATATTTAAAAAGAAAAGCTAAGTTAGCCTCAAACTTTATTGGTGAGTTTGAAACAGAAATGGTTAATTATGCAAGAAAGAAAAAGTATGATGGAATTATATGTGGTCATATTCATCATGCAGAAATACAACAGCACGATGAAATTACATATATGAATGATGGAGATTGGTGTGAAAGTTGTTCAGCATTGATTGAAGACCACGAAGGTAATTGGACTATAAAACATTATGCTTAAGCAATTAACCAAGTGGTGGACAGTCTTATTTACTATCGCAGGTTTTGCGGCATTAAGTATTGTTAACCCTAATATAATACAAAGTATAGAATACGCCTATTATGATACCTTACAGCAAAATAAAGAAAAAAGAATTATTGAAAACATTGTACTCGTCAACATCGACGAAAAAGCAATCGCTGCCAAAGGTCAATATCCTTGGCCTCGTGGTGCAGTTGCTGATTATTTACGCGATAGTCCTGACGATAGCCTTTATGTCCTTAACGTAATATACTCTGAAGAAGATAGATTTGGAGAAGACAATTTACTTGCATTTGAAATGCAACAAAAAGCAGTGGTGTTAGCCTCAGCACCATCACAACAATTAACCGGTGGACTTGGTACTTTTGTAGGCGTTGCCACCTTTGGAGAACAAAATGAAAACTGGCTTTACAAATTTCCGGGACTACTTTATCCTGTCGATGTTTTGTCTAATTTCGCTTACGGGGTTGGTGCTACCGTTGCTATTCCTGATAAACCAACCGGAGTCGTGCGACGTGCGCCACTCGTTATACAAGCAGCCGGGAATTCCTATCCATCTCTCGCCCTCGATACCTTACGTGTGTACACAGGAGAACCAAGCTACCAAATGAAGGTAGGCTCCAATGGCGTTGAATGGGTAAGAATAGGAAAGCAAGATCCTATTACAACAAATAGTTTTTCTGAATTACCAATTGCCTTTTGGAATAAATTTGAACAAATAAGTATCACCGACCCTTTACCAAGCGGAAAGGTATTAGTATTTGGAATAACCGCAGAGGGCTATTCTAATCCAGTCGCAACCCCAACGGGTGCAATGTATCCCCACGAAGTTCAAGCTCAGTTAATTCAGACCGTTCTTTCAGGAGTTGAAATAAAGATTCCCGACTGGTCTGCAATATTTGAGCTCTTCTTTCTGGTGGTTGTATGTCTAGGAATCCTTGGAGCGGTCTATGGATTGCCCATAGTTCCTGGGGTGATAACATCTCTTCTTCTTGTCGGGTCCGGATACGGAGTAAGCTGGTGGCTTTGGAGCGACTCACTAACATTTGTTGACGCATCTTTGATTTCATTAGGTTCCTTAGTGGTGTTTGCGCAATCATCGTTCAACAATTACTATTTAACATTTTTAGAAAAGCGGGCAATCATGAAACAGTTTGCCGGTTATTGCTCTCCAGAAGTTGTTACTATTTTACAACAAAATCCTTCTCTTGTCAAGGATGGAATGAAGAAAGATGTAAGTATTGTATTTAGCGATCTTCGAGGATTTACTCCATTAGGCGAAAGCTTCGGCGATGATGTTAGAGGGCTGACTACTTTAATGAATGGTTATATGGACGCTATTACACAACCTGTTCTAGATGCAAATGGAATGATCATAAAGTACATTGGAGACGCAAGCATGCATATACATAATGCACCAATGGAAGATGATGACCATGCAAAAACTGCAGTAAGAACTGGTATCAATATGTTACGAGCGGTAGAAAAGTTTAATGACAAGATTACAAAAGAAGGAAGGCCACCGATTGGTATGGGAGCTGGGATTAACAGTGGATTAGGTTATGTTGGTGAAATGGGTTCTACAAGTCGACATAGTTATGACATCCTTGGAGACGCAGTATCAACTGCTGCAAGAATTGAATCTAAGTGTAAAGAATACGGTTGTCTATTATTAGTTGGAAAAGAAACAGTAGATCGCTGTGGTCATAATGATTTCTTTTTTCTTAAGGTCGATGATCTTGCGGTGAAAGGTAAAACAGTTGGTGTTGGTATACATACCGTATTAGATCTGAATAAAGATAAATATATTAAACCAGCAGAGATGCACGAAGCGATGCATTCAAATTATCAAAAGCAAAACTTTGATAAGGCGATAAAAATATGTAATGACCTTATGGATTGCTTTGAAGGACAAATGCAAGGTTATTACAAAATGTGGATTGAGCGTTGTGAATACATGAAAACGCAAGATCTTCCAAAGGATTGGAATGGAGTTTTTATCGCGACTACTAAGTAGTTTAATTATAGGCTTAATTGCCTTGCCCGCCTTTGCATATGTACCTGATACTTTAGATTTAGGTTATCACAGTCTTTCTGAAACTCAAAAATACTTGATTCGTAATGGTCAAACTATTCCTTATAATAAAAAGTTTGTTAGAAGAGTCGTTGTTGGCAAAACAAAAATTATGCCTAATGGTGCAATGATCAATATTCCACACGGCCCAGAGTTTGTTCCTTCCTTTTACGACCTACAACACAATCCTAAGTGGAAGGAAAAAAAATTACTTGGAAACATAGAATTAGACCAAGGAGCTTTCAGAATGGATGCAAACACTCAGTTGCTGATTGATGTTTTATTTTGGACAGCTCATATAGCAGATGTATATACAACTTACGAAGGAGTTAAGTATGATTGTATTCGTGAAGCCAATCCATTATTACCATCAGTTCCTGAAGTAGATGAAATGATTGCTTTAAAAGGTGGAATCATTTGGGGAGTAAAGACAGCTTATTTGACTGATGAAAAATATGGCCAGTTTTGGTGGAACGAATGGAAATTAGTTTCAAGTATAGTAACTGGTTTAGTTGCATATAACAATCATAAGATTACCGAAAAGGCAAAAGGCCGATGTGGCTTAAGATAGACTTATTTTCCGTAGAAATCTAGTTCTTCTGCGATAACACAATCATCGTAAAACTTTTTCAATGGTTTATACATGTTATGAATCTGAACTGGCATAACGCCACCAGAATCAAGTACCCATTGAATCTCTCTTGCGAGTTGTCTTGATAATTTAATTTCTTTTAAAATTCTTTCATCCACTATTACTCCTACTGCTTATAAGCAGATATCTTTTTGATCTTATTAGCATTATCAAATACGAAGTAATCTATTACCTTAAGTGTTTGATGATTCTCTCTAAAGTCATTTGTTGGATCACTACCTTCTGTCATAATTTCAATATCAATTATAGCGCAAGCTGAGTCTCCGTCTACAATGATCTTATCTATGATAGCTGTTATTCGTAAACAGTTTTGGAAGATCGTCTTGTTAGCGCCGATTACATCTTCTATACCTGACCAATGACCAAAGCTATCAGTTAATTCTATATCTTTACTAAACATTGTCTCTAATGTATCAACATCTTTATTTGAAAATGCAGTAAAGTAATCTCTTAAGATATCTTCTTTAGTAGCATAATCTACATCCATTAAGTATGCACTCATTTCTTTCTCCAATCTCTCAGCCATTTAGAACCGTCTCTTTCAGCATCAATAAAGACACCATTTGTAATTGCGATAGGTACAAGAATTGATAAGTGTACGATAATACTTGTAGGAATAGAATATCCAAACCATCCAATATAGAACATAGCGACCATTCCAAAGAATGCACTCCACATAACAAATAGGACTAACATAAAGTAAGTTTGTAATACGGGGTCTGGAATAAACCTTAAAGGATTAAACCTTGCATCCATTACAAGTCTCCAACTATCAACTGCGAATATAATTCCTCTTTTCAAAAATTTAGTCATGCTACACTCCTTATGTGTTTACAATCACCACGGAATGTAAAGCCTTTACAGTTACATTTACCATCAATGATATAATAAGTATTCCCATTACTTCCTGGTACAGGAATACCACCTAGATTACCCTTCTCTTGATAATCTCCAACTTTAACCCACTTACGTCTCGACTTAGAGAACTGTTTAAGCGGTGTCTTATAAACTTTTAACTTACCACCAGCAGGCTGATGTGCTACCAATTGTCCTTGACCGTTGATATGATAGAAACCATTATTAATCCTAAGGTCTCCCCAATCAGTTACTTCCTTCATAATCTCAATCATTCTTTATAAACCTCTCAAGCTTGTCACCACCAAAGTCATTAAACCATTTTGAAAAATGATAGATGAATTCTAAAGCACAAAAGAATGCTGTCCATAGTACTACAGGAACAAAAACTAATGCTACCTTGCCTACATATTTCCAATCACAAAGATCGACGATAGCATCTTTGACTATTCTTGGGTATTCAATCAATGGTCTCATGTGTTATCTCCATCAAAATATTTTACTTTAGATTTATCAAAAGTCTTTTGCTTTCTTTTCTTTTTCCATTCGTAGTACCAACCACCCTCTTCCCAATAAAGAGGTATTCCTTTACCTTGTCTATTTTCTTCAGACATATGAGTTTGCATATAGACTACATGACCCATAATCCATAAAAGAATGATTCCTGCGAGGTATGAAAATATTGTCTCCATTATTTCACCCAAACCTTATTATACTTAGTAGGCATATTCTCACAAGAGAACAATTTTTCTTCAGTATAATTTATTACTTCAACACACTCATTAGTTGAATGTGATACATGAACATCAGGCATATTAGCAGTTACACTTACCGCGTAGAAAAAACCTACAGATAATATTGCTATAAACAAAGCTACAGAGACATATTCTGTCCACGAGTTAGGATTTACGTTTGGGTTTCCACTATACATTACGCTGCCTCCGCAAAGTAAGAACCAAGTTCAGCATATGTTAACTCTGAACCGTCGTCCATGGTGAATGTTGATTTATAGTCAGACCTACTATCCTCAGGAGTGATAGTCCATGACTCAAACTTAGTAAGAATCTCGGACCTCATATACCCCATGTCGGTATTGTCGGTCTTCTTAGTGGCCATGAAATGCTCACCATCAAACCAAAGCATTGTTGGAGTATCCCACTCCTCAATGTGGTTAGACATTAAGAACTCAGCGTCATCGACGATTTCCCAATCAAGAACATATTCCTCAGAAGCTTCGTTAGAATACGACACTGCGTCAAAAGCAGCTTGCCTAAATGCAGGTTCAGCCGCATCTGCAAACGAACAAGAAACGACGAACGTTTCGCCACCCTTGAACTTCCAATAAGCCTCAGAAACTCCATGGACATAATCCTCATTATGAGCCGCGTAGTTTTCTCTGTACTGTGTCTGAATTACTAATTTCATATCTTCTCCATTAATTTAATTTATACAACCATTATATATGGTTTCATAAAGAATGTCAATAGTTTTATGAAAATAAATCATTTTAATTAGAACTTTTCGTTATATTAAGTCTTCTTTTTATAAGGAATAAATTGACCATCCTTTGGTCGGCCAGTTCTTGCCATTTCTGATTGATAACCATTAATGATTCTATCAAACCTATATGGCTGAACTCCTGGAGTACTACGAATCGCTTTTTTCACTGCTTGTAGTTCAAGCGTCCTTTCGTCAGTACAAGGTCGTTTCATCTCGGTATGTACGATTTCAAAAAGTTTATAAAGCTGCATTTCAGACAACCCAGAAAGTAAGGCTCGAGCTTCTTTGTCGAAATTTCTATCTCCACTTTTATTTCTTTTTCTGCCATCAGATTCTTCGTATTTTGGACTCATTATATTTTTACCTTTGATGTGTCTAGATCCTTCATAAAGTCACTAGGGTTAACGTTGCCTGACTCAATTTCCTTCTTCAGGTAATCTATCGTATCGAATATAGCATCTTGTATCGTCTTCTCAGGAACCCAGCCGATGGCTTTAGCTTTTTCAATATTAGCAAATATCGTATGAGCTTCTCCATTGATTTCATCCATCTGAACATACTCAAGGTAATCCAAAGATACTTCATCTCTTAAATAATCGAATATGATCGTACCTATTTCATGCAGTGAATGACTGTTTGCCATGCCAAGATTGAAAGTTTCATTAACTGTCCTATCATCTGTTAAGCATTGTAAGTGGAATTTATTTACATCATCGACATGAATAAAATCTCTCCTACGTGTACCGTCTCCAAATATGATTGGTTGATTACCACCTAATAGCCTGAGAGCAAAACCAGCAAACAATGGAGGTACTGTTCTCTTATAGTCCTGAATTGGACCAGCTATGTTGAAGTAACGTAAAGCCGTATACTTTAGTCCTCTTGTCCTTGCATAACTATCTGCTATCAAAGCAACTGCTGCTTTTGATGCTGCATAGAATGTTGTAGGATCTGAAGAACCTTCTTTATAGCCATCTGCAGGTAGCTCAACGTTTTCGTATACTGCAGATGTTTCCGAAAAGATAACTCTGTCACAACCATTATTTAGAGCTGCATTAAATACATTGATAGAACCAATGATATTCTGTTCAGCTGCAAAGACAGGTTCGTTATGGCAGTCATAGATTGATACTAAACCACCGAAGTGAAATACCACATCAGGTTTCTCTGCTGCGAATATTTTGTCTAACATAACAGAATCAGTAATATCAGCAAGATAGAACTTAGCTGAAGCATGGAACTCTGGTACATAGACCGACTGTGAAAGGTTATCCACAAGTACTACCTCATGGCCTTCCGCATTTAATAGAGGAAGAAGATTCGTACCTACAAATCCAGTTCCACCTGTAATAAGTATCTTACTCACTAACTTCCTCCGTCTTTTCTTTAATTTTTTCTATAAGCTCCAGAATTTCTGCAATCTCTCGAGAGTCTCTATCTGTATCAAGCTCAATTTCTAATTTAATCTTCATGATGTTTTCTTGTCCCTCCACATTGTGTCACTTAAGTATCTGTGGATATAAACATCAACAGCTGCACAATTTTGCATTCCACCAATCACATCTCCGTGGTATGTATAACCTCTGAGTTGTCCAGTTCTTGGATGTCTTACTTTGTTAATTGGCTGTCTGCCTTTTAAAGATGTTCTGTACCTAAGAGGGTAGCCGGCTTTGCACCTTGCGTCACTCTGCTTAAGATCTCTATTCATCATCTTGACGAAGTCTTTGACCTTATTTACTTCGAGCATATCACCAGCACATTCGATGCTGTATGTTCCGACGTAAGCATCAGTTCTTTGTTTTCCGTTTTTATCAAATTTCATAATAACTCCAATTATTTTAATTTATACAACTATTATAACACAGTTTCTTTATGATGTCAATAGTATTTATGTAAATCATCAAAATAAAATAGAAGGTAGCTTACGCTACCTCCGCCATTTCAACTGCAAGATTGAGAGCATCAAGCTTTCTTTTTGCATTGTGTCCGAACCAAGCTGCAGCAGCTCGAGTATCAGCAGACCTTCCCATTTCGTGGTCAGTCATATATGTTACTGAGTTGTAAGCATTCCACCAAGTTCCTGGTGACATATTTGCTCCTGGTTGAGTATCTACGATTTCTAATGCACGTTCAGCAGTCCTTGAGAGGATCTTGCCTTCTTGATTAGAAGTACCGAATACTTGCGATAGGAATAGCTTGTAAGCTTTATCAGAGTAACGCTTCGATGAAAGGAACTCAGCAGCTTCTTTGAATTGCTCTACACGATTGTGTGAGATACCCAATAACTCTTTAACCATTTCAGGATTGAAGTGATTACGATGAGATAACCTAACTGCAGGTTGACCACGTTCAGTCAAAGCCATAGAAAGAGTATTATTACAAACAACTCTTGTCATTACGAACTTGACATCAATAGACTTACCATATACATGAGGATTTGAGAATAAAAGAAATCCTTTTACTTCATCATCATTAGCAAGTGTAAATCCATCGTTTACATTAGCAGCTGCGAAAACGATTTGACCGTCTTTCAAACTACCTGCTGTGTCCATCTGCATGGAGTTGCTACCTTCAGTGTTTACGAATTCATTAAAGAATTCAAAAGCATCTTGATTTTGACATGGTTTCCAATTACCAGATACGTTAGTCAGAATCTTGCCGTCACTTTCGCGAACCAAAGCTTCTTGACCTGTTAATACCTTTTCTCCGTTGATTTCAACGAAAGATGGTTGCTTGGATACCTTCCAATCTAGGTTAGCTGCTTTCATCATTTCGATTGGAGACATGTCATCTTCAACTGGTGTTCCTAGACCATGCCAAGGTACTCCAGACGATTGACGATATGCCATTGCAGCTTGTCCATTTATCATTTCTAATTCATGTGCCATAATTTAATTTCCTCATTATTAATTAATTTCAACAACCATTATAATCTAGATCATAACGAATGTCAACTACTTTTTTCACTCTTCAGTAAATTGCTTCGTCCAGGCAGTGAACACCTCGAACGATTCAGCTTTTGATAATCCAAATTCTTCACGTAGAATCATTGGAGCTCCAAACATATTAATAGATCCACTTTCTCGTAGATCATCTAAAAAAGTAAACATTTCCTTAAGCATTACGCTACCTCCTTAAAACCAAATGAATCAACCATGTACATTTTGTTATCAGACTTATCTAAGATGATATCTCCGACAGATGTACTATGACCAACTCTAAACGCATGAACTGCATCAGGATCTTCCCAAAGATTGGTAATCCTAAATACATCATCGAGACTCTTTGCTTGAACATCGTAAGTATCTTCATACAATGCAAGATCAGCAGAATCAAACTCGTTCCTTCTCAGGCCATGCATATATGCAAGCTTTGCTTTCCAAGCTGGTGATTTTTCCTCAGCTCCACCCCAACCATAAAGATTTGGGTATTCTTCTTCAGACTTAGGAACGACGATTTGTTTGACGATGTAATTTTTCATATTTTTTCCTTTTTCCAATTTATAGAACTATTATAAACGGTTTCATAATGAATGTCAATAGTTTTATGAAAATAAATTCATCTTTTTTGCTGTGAGCAAAACTCTCTTATCCATTATAGGCTCCACGATACTTTCAACAAGTTGCCAATCAATGTTTCTGTAGTTACGATTAATGACTGACATGACACCAGGAAAGTAGTAAGAAACTCTACGACTCGCGGAGTTACCTCCACCGTTATTGAAAATATCATAATATGCATTAACAGTTTCACGAAACATATCAAGTGGTTTATTAATGCCTGACTCTTCATCTTCAGGTATATTATAACAAGCTCCACTTACTGGAACCATTTCTTCAAGCTTATCAGAAATTTCTTGATAAGTTCCTTTTCCTTCCCAATATGTATTTTTCATTATGCAGCACTCCTTGAATAATATCTGCCTCTTCCTGAATAGCCAACTCTTTGAACTGCTTCCAATGGAGATGTTTCTCTTGAAACCTTTAGGTATTCCTCAACAGTGTAGTTATCTACAATACAGTTGATGTAAGATTTATAAGGCTTTGAGCCGTACTTGAATCTTGCGATAAAGTTAGGCTTGACTTTGCCAATCCATGAAGGATGACAGTTAGGATGAACTTCGTTCATTAGCGGAGCTCCTGGGAATTCTCCACGATACATTAGGTACATTCCGTCCCAAGTAAATTCTTCTTTGTTAAATTTAGTTCCCATATTGTTTCTCCATTAATTTAATTTATACAACCATTATAAACGGTTTCATAAAGAATGTCAATAGTTTTTATGAAAATAAACTAACTTTTTTAGATCAATAAGGAATATGGATAGAACTGGAGGTTATATGGAAGAAATCCGACGATTAAGCCGGATTCCATGCATCGTCAAGCATCGATTGAGCATGACTCTTGAGTATTGGGTTTGCTTTAGTTAAAACATTCAATAGGTATTGTTTTTCGTGCTTGTATGCTTTGTGGAAGAACTTTGGATCGTTCGGTATAATGGATTCGCTATTATGTATTAAATCAGCAACCTTTATAGACTGACTTTCAGCAGGACCCATCGCAAAATGATCTGCGTCCATCTTCTTACGAAACGCACGGTTCCCATCTCCTTGTTCGGAGACATTAGAACAATAATGAACGTATTCAGCAACGACAGAACCAAATTGATTTTTGATGTCCAAAAATGTAATCGGAGTATCTTCAACGACGTCATGTAATAACGCAGCCGCAACCATCTCTGGTGTATGGTCAGGAATTGTTTCTATAATTTTTGAAACGCCGATAGGATGTGCGGAGTACGGTTCTCCGGTATACTTTCGTCGTTGTCCTTCATGAGCTCTGATGGCTAACATTAACGCGTCTTGAATTAATTGTTTATCTTTCATAGGTTATATTATATACTATTATGAGAGACATGTCAACTACTTTTTGATAAAATATGCCATGAATTCTGATGGCAAATTATGCCAATCATTATCAAGAATAAGTTTGTCGTTCCACATTCCTTTTCCATTCTCACTGCCTTGATATCTCAAACGGTCTTCTTCTTCATAATGTTTAAGGAATTCATTACGGAACTTAATCATATCACTACTGCCTGAGTCCGCATGACGACGATGTATTTCAACTGCAATATGACCAACGTTATTATAGATCCAATCAAAGTTTTCTTTCGTTAAGATATCGTACTCTCCACCTTCGCAATCAATTTTGAGAAAGTCAATTTTTTCTATACCGTAATGTTCAATGAATTCTTTAAAACGAAAACGTTTAAAATCTCCAGAACTATCATTATCATAGATATGAGTAATATGATCGTCATGATTCATAATAGCAGCATGACATGGAACTACTGGTGATTCAACTGCGTTGATAACATAAGGAAGAGTATTGTTTATTGCTGTTTTTAATAGATGCTGATTTGGTTCGACCATGTATACTTTACTTGCACCGGAGTCGAGAGCATGACAACTGAACATACCAACACAAGTACCAATGTCAACTACGATGTCACCTTCTTTTACTTGACCCCACCATTCATAATCCTTATTAATAAAGAATTCTTTTCTCATGTTTGCTACATGATCCATGTCGAGAAAGCCCATGTCCATGTTTTTGTTTAGCGTTTTGTGATTCATAATCATATCCTGTTATTAATGTAATAGTTGACTTCCTTCTGCAACTAATCCATCTATCATATCAAATGTTTGGTCGCTATAACCTGATTTAATCAAATCAACAACCGTTGGAAATTCTGTCTCTGTTTCTACTTCACCAATTTTAAGGTTTCTTTTCTTTCTTGGTGGAAACATATCGTTTATATAATGGTATGCAGCACGCTCAGTTTTAAACCCACAACAGTTAGTTAAACCAAAAGGATTATTAGCTGCAAAGCATGCATAGATTCTACCATCGTCTTCCATGCCAAGGTCATAGCCGTTATAAGTTCCTAAGAACACGCCCATGTTATCATCAAATACTATGTACCGTCTTTTCTTTTTCATAAAGCTCTTTATACGTATCTCGTACTGCTGCAAAATGATCAATATATGCTGTTGTGTCAAACTCAAAGACTTGAGGTTCGTTTCCATCAACACCAATAAAGACCACACCTTTTTTTACTTTATTACCAGTCATTTCTTCAAATGCTTTTGCATAAAAGGATACTTGCATATAATAATTAAGAATCCATTCTTCTTTCTTTGGTCTCTTTGATGTTTTAAAATCAACGACCGCGAGTTCTCCATCCCATTCAGCAATACAGTCAACTTGACCAGCTGTTTGGAGTTCGTTTGAATATAAGAAACACTCCTGGTACCAAATATTATTTATTCGTTTGTCCAAGATGGGTTTCATTGTATTAAACATATGAATATTAGCAGGCATATGCTTTTTAGAATAATCAGGATCATTATCTAAATAATCTTCACAAAGTTTATGAACTGCAGTACCGCGTCGAGCGGCTTGAGTTGAAATACGATTAGCTTCTTCATGACCAACGCGATCACGCCACTTTTGTATATCCTCTTTACCGAGAATACCTAATACAGTTGTGACAGACGGATAACCTGCGCCTGATGGTGTTTGATATATACGCTTACCATCTACGGAAGCTCTTGTTAGTTTTTCGAGGACGGGTGCCTCTGAATAGTGTTCAAATAATTTCATAATATATTCCTTTGAGTTGAAAGGGATCCCGAAGGATCCCCTCCGAGTTTAAGCCACGAGTTGAGGCTTTAGTTCTGTTCTCTCCTTTGCTATAATGTATTCTTTTACTAATCCACTTCTAACAATGTCTTCAATTCCAAATTGAACTACTTTGAAAGAATGATCCATTCGTTTAATGACTTTAAGAAAATCTCGTAGTCCTGATGTATCGTGTTTGTGTCTAGTTCCGGCAAGATCATCTTGTGCTGTATCACCGCAGAATATAATTTTTGACGAATCACCAACTCGTGTAATAATACTATCGAGTTCATGGTATGTCATGCTTTGACATTCATCTACAATTATGATAGAGTTATCAAATGTTAATCCTCTAACGAATGATGATGTCATAAACTTAACTGAGCATTTTTGTTTGAGTATTTCCCAAGCGTCTCCTCTGCCAAATAAGTTGTTTGTTATATCCGCGTAGGGTACTGCATAGACGGCTTCTTTTTGAGCCTGAGTGCCTGGCATAAAACCTTGCTCTCTTGTCTGTACTGCTGAACGAACGATTATTACTTGGTCATAATTGTCATCATCTAAAATATCACATAGACCAAGATATAATCCGCACATTGTTTTACCTGTGCCTGCTGTTCCAATTGCAGCAATATTATACCCAGCGTTATAGTTGTCGAAAAATTCCTCTTGGGTAGGAGTCAGTGGCGAAATATGATTCATGGAAAATTTACTATCCATTCTTTGTCCATTTCTCTGCTTAATCTTCCTTTTCTCCTTCGGTGATAAACGACGCTGTCTTGACATAAAACCTCCTTTGCATTAACTAAAAGGAAGCGATCTGAAGATTACTTCCAATCGTTAATTTTGTTTCCAGTGTATGATTTGTTTTGTTTCATTGATGTAAGTATATCACGAAAACCTTGGTCAGGTTTCATCCTTCCCAAGCGCGCGGCCTCAATCACAGGTTGGCCACTAGTGATGATTGATTTCAAATGGGGGTTGTCTTTCTTGAACTGGTCGACTGAGCTCATAGACATGAACTTCTCGAATTGTTCACCAGTGTTTGTGTCTTCAAAAGTATATGTAGGCATTAGATTCCAATCTTATAATCCATAATAGTATTTATACGATAGACTCGTAGATTTCTTTCCAATTCTTAACAATTACTAAATTATTATTTTCGTAATCTTTATTAAAGTCATGTTCAATCAGAATAGATCTGAGTCCTAGTTCAAGACCCAATTCAGCATTAGAAGGTTTATCTTCAACCCAAATACATCCGCTTTCTTTATAAGGTAATAGACCGTCGTCCTTATCGGCTCCGCAGTCCAAACATACCACTCTCTCAAATACATCTTTACCAAACAATCTTTCGAGATTTTGTTCTCTTAGTTTGCCGGCATAGTAATCAGTACTGAGACTAGTAATACAATGAAAAACATAACCTTCACTATGGAGTTTCTTGACATATTTAATGGCATCCCTTAAGCCTGGTAAAAATCCTATTCTTGCAGACTCGTTAAACTGTCTTACCAGTCTCTTTGAATCTTCCTTTGTGACTCCGAACGTTTGTGCTACGTCGTATACACCTTCTTCAATAACGGTATATCCGTTTTCATTCATATACTTATAGAATGCATACTTCCAATCAAGTAGTACACCGTCACAATCTACAAGAATCAATTTTTCTGCTCTGTGATCCATATTTTCTCCATTAATTTAATTTTACAGATATATTATAACAAAGAAACAGCTAAATGTCAATAGTTTTATGATAAAAAGTTTTTCTTTTCTGATAATTTATGCTTTCGAACCTCGGCTCGATGCGTTTTCTTTTGTTTTTCACGTTTACGATCTTCGATCTTGATGTTCGTCCAATCGTCGGAAGAGGCGGGTTGTTTAGTCCGCTTACCCATGGTGTCCTGCCTTATTTGAAGTTGAGTGGATCCGTAAATAGAGTTGGAAACGCTGCCTCAAGAGTTTTCTTAGTTATTCCTTTAATCGGAGTATGACTAAGCATATTCTCTGCAAGTATCTTTGAATCTGCTGGATTCAAATCTTCAAGCAACTGAATAAACAGTGCTTCTCTTCTATTTTTGTTAAGGTTATCATACCCACCACCTAAGAAGAAAATTCTCAAACGTCTTGCTTCTCTATATAACATAGTATCAAGGTCAACGAGGTCGTTTTCTTTGAATGGAGGTGGAGTATCTGGTAATAAGAATTCAACATTCTCATCATATATTAAACGCAGCACTTGTCTTAATGGTACTGCGTCATGTTTCTGTAAGTTCTCTACTTTAGCTTTAGTGCCTTTAAGTTTTGAAGTTTCTGTAATTATCTTACTTATTGAGTCTCTAATCATAATTAAAAATCCTGTAAATCACCAATGAGGTTCTTTAGCTTTTTCTTTACGAAGTAATTGAACAGCTGACCTCTGCCCACTTCTTCTTGGTTATTATAAGCCTCGAGAATATTGTCTTTGTATTCCTGAGGAATCATTGTAAGGTCAATCATTTGTTTATTACGATTAAACCTTAGTTTTGTTTCTTCATCCATTTCTTCTGGTGATTTACTAAAGAGTTCAATTCTTTTCTTAGTCATTGGTCTTTGTCTATCACCAACAGCTAAACAGTTATCTGCTGAAAGAATGTTTGGAACTCCATCTCCTGTATCACCACGAAGAATGTGTTCTGTAATATACTGAACAGGATTAGCATGTCTTACCCATTTCTTTAGTACAGGATTATACTGATCTACGTTTGCATATTTCTGTAATTGAATGAAATCCTTATCTCCTGATAGAATAAGAATCTTTTCAGATCCATTATTCAGTTCAGTACCATGTTCCATACATAAAGTTGCGATAATGTCATCAGCTTCACAACGATCAACATATACAACCTTATATGGAAAGAACTCTTCAATCTCTCTACGTATTTGATGAATGACATCAAACAGAGCATTCCAATCGAGTTCAGATTCATCTCTGTTCTTTTTACGATTTGCTTTATAGTATGGATAGTAATCCTTTCTCCATACATTGGTGTTATCAGCGCAGATCACAATCTCTCCGTATTCTTTCGAAAACTTTTTGCGATTAAATCTGATTGAATTTAGAAACATGTGACGAAGGAGATTTTCATCTACTTCCATGTTTGTGTGGTTACCTATACCTGCGAACAGTGACGCAAGCATAACCTGGTTATAATCTACTAGTATCATAATTTATCCATTATTTAATTTACAAGTACTATTATATCAAAGATCTTCGTCAATGTCAATGGTTTCATCTAAATTCTTTTTAAGGCCGCCGGCCATACGTGTTTCGTTAGTTTCTGATATAATTACATTCTGGATAGCAAATGGTTGAAGTTGATGTTCTTCTCCCATTGTTTGTAGATGTAAAGATCGAATTGCTTCAAAGATAAGAATCATAGAAGGAAAGTACCTATCCATGTTTTCATCAAACTCGCAACCTGCTCTTGCCATTTCTCCTAATACGTTTTCCCATATAATTTCCGCAAGTTCTGAAGAATACGAATCTTTATATTCTCGAATTCTTTCTGAAACACTACTTTCATCAATGGGTGGATTTGAATGTATTTTTGGAAAATGAATCAGGTTATCTTTATTCTTGGTAGGCATCTCCGATGTTCCTTAGTAGAGTGTTCCACATTGTGGCAAAAGAGGCAATTGAATTTCTTGCCAAGTTAAATCTATCAGAGAAAGTAAATCCATGGAAATAGTTAGGATCGTTCTTCATCTGAGTCAAAATCTGTTTCGTAACTGAAAAAGCATAATTTGCATGATGATTCATGTCTTCATTCCAATCATACATAATTGTTGCATTTGCTGCTGTCTCTGGTAAAGCGCCATAATTAGGATGAATACAAATCATCTGAGATTTGATTGCTTCAAGTAACGCAATACAAGATGTCTCTTTCCATATATTAGGATATAGGAAAATATGAGATTTCTTTAACGCTTCAAGAACTTCTTCGTTTGGTTTAACTCCATGATAAGTCATGTTTGGATGTTCTTCGATTTGTGCAAAGAGTGGCTTATAAGCTTCATTACGGTTTTCCCAACCATAAATTTCAAATCCTGAATAAACATCAAGATGAATATTATCAAACTCTTTTGCTAAAGAAACAAAAATAGGTACAAGTAATTCTAATCCACGATGTGGAGTCGTATGATATACGAAACGAATTGTTTCCATATCTTTTTCTTGCGGATCGTATTTAACTTCAACTGCATTATGAATTACTGAACAGATGCCATAAGGAATACCGTATCTCATAATGTATTGATCTCTTTGCCATGCTGTCACAAATACAATATGATTAAACTTTTGCCAACCACCATCTTTTAATACTTCGTTTTCAGGATCTTCTGCTAAGTCATGACACCAAAGGATATTTGGTACGTCATTGTATAATTCTCTCGGTCTTGATAAATGTACTGCTACTTTCTCAAGTACTTCTTCACCAACGTTATCTATTAAACGTTGTCTCATCATTTCAGTTCCGCCTTTACTGTTGGCAGAAAGCTCGGAATCAATTATAACTCCTTTATAAATGCAACTCATTGTCTATCTCCATTAATTTCATTATATATGTTATCCAATGCACCATGTAAGTTATGCAATGAACCGTTATTATGTATGCGATATGTTACTACATCCATTTCTTCTTTAAGAACATATGCTTTATCTACAGTTGTGGTTTGTCCTATTGTCCATTCCTTAATTAAATTTCCGTTAAAGTATTTACGTGAATCAGATGAATAATCACAACCTTCTCTTGTTAATTGAACGATGACAATATTCTCTGCACCAACCTTTTTAATAATAGGTTCAAGTTCTTCAACAAATCCACCATCTGCCAAAGCATAGTTATTACTGCCGATGATTTCTTCGGCAACTGACTTACCAAAATAATCTAATCCTTTCTTTGGTTTAATAATATCTTCCGATACATGAATCATTGCTTCACGTCTTGACATACCTTGTAAGGCAAACTCAGCTTTTTCCTTTTGTGTTCTATCCTTATATCCTTCCATGAACCATCTTTCATCAACATCAAAGTGTTTAATTGTTTCTTTAAATAATTGATACTTAAAGGACAGATTACCAAATCCGTACTTTTCTTTATATAAACTAGCGGCTTCATCTTTGCCTGAAGCTGGCGGTCCGTTAAATATTACTATCATCTTTATTCTCTGTAAGTTGAGTGAAACCGTATTTACAAATATAGTAGGCATCTACGATATCGGTAATAGGATTCCACGATTTTGTTATTATACCACATTTTTCGCGAATGTCAATAGAATTTTCTTTTTCAAACGCTTCAATCATTAATTCTTTATTTGCGTTGCCTTTTCCACAACCAAACTTTTTAATCATTGTTGGCGGATAAACATCATAAGGTATATTTCTTTCCCATAGCTTGTGTTTAAATAAACCGCAGTTCTCTGCTATTTGAAATACTCTACCTACTGCGCCAAACGCATATCCTTCAATTCCGACAAAGTCACATTCAAAACATTTGCTTTGTGACCACGATCCAATGATATCATATCGTTCTTGATCGTTAAACCAATTGTCAGGATACATCGTTGCTTGATATTGTCCTTTCTCTCCAATTAATAACTTCTTTTGTTTTACATAATAGTAAAAGGTACAATTATCATAACTCCACTCTTCACCTTCATGTACACAAATAGCTGGACTACTTAAACTGTAATCCACACCTGCGACTTTCATAACTAACTCCATAACTAATATATTATGGTATTATTTATTCAGTCTGCACGGTAGAAGATATGAGATCCTATAGTTCCTACTTGCTGTAAGGTTGGAGCCCAATAAGGATCCACAAAAGTTGTATGATAATGAGTTGCACCTTCGGTAATTCCACGGAATCTATTATTCTCTAATATCTTAAAGGCTATACCAAATGACTCTTCCCAAGCATCTTCTTCTGTTGCTTCGTCTGATCTTCCATCGCAATACCAACTGAATTGGCAACGATTACGCTTTGGTACTAGTACTTGTGGATCTTTCCAAGAAGGTTTATGTTCTCCTTGATATACAACACCACAAATAGAATTTGGGTATCTATCGTCACGTACACGATTTAAAACAACATCAGCAACTGCATATTTACCTGCTAGGTTCTCTGACCTTGCTTCATGATAGACATTCATTGCCAAACATTGCATTTCAAATGATTCATATTCAATCATCGGTCCTACATGATCGTTAAAGGTACTTGCCGAAGATGGCAAAGCTAATGATACTGCTAACAGAGTAATGAATTGTTTCATTGTCTTGTATATGCGTCGTATAAAGCGTTACCTTTGAGTTTTACTCCAAAAGTACGAAGAGGTTTGCCACCTTGTGATCTTTTAATTAAACCACAATTGTATTCTATATCAGTGACCGCTTTACCACCTTCAGTATCTTCAGGATGGTCATCATACCACATTGAATTAAAAGAATGAGCATGCAAAGACTTAACTTGCATTGACCATTCTTCAGCCTCCAACATTATTCGTTGCTTATATACTGTTTCATCATATTGCGTCATAGTTTCTCTCCTGGCTCAAAGCCTCTAAAACTTTTAAATCGTGGGAATCTTAAACTGTATATATCATCTGAATCTTGACTGATAGTAACTGCATCAGCTCTTATCTCAACTAGTTGACCAAGTACAGTGTTAGTGCTATTCCAAATATCATCCCTGAGATCATCACTAAGACCTGTCCCAACATTAACTTTGATATGTTTACCTTCGTCGAGGCCTTCGCATACAAGTGCTCCTGTGCTTCGTTCGTTTTTGCCAGTTCCTTCTTCAATGTCTATTACAGTTAATGTTACCTCAATATAAGGTTTCATTTTTAACCAACCATAAGATCGTTTACATTCATAGTAACCATTTACAGGTTTAACCATGATACCTTCATAACCTTCTTCTATTGCTGTATTATTAATTGCTTTGAATTTGTCTGCGTCTTCTTCAATATTAATAACATCGTATTTCGTAACAATAATACAATCACTGAAGTACTCAGAACTTTCAAAGCCTTTTAATAATTCCTTTCTTTTAATTAGAGGCAATGTACTACTGCCTGTCTTAAATTCATCAAGAGGTAAGAAATCAAACAATGCAAAATAAGCATCAGTTGTTTCAGAACCTTCTTTACGATGTACTTGTTTCATTAGTGTTTGAAAATCAGCAGACATAACTTCACCATCAAAGACAAGATCATCAAACATCTTATGACTAAATGCTTCTTCGATATGTGGGAAGTTTTTGAGTTGTTTACCGTTTCGAGAATAAATCGTTGCGTTAGAATTTTCTACAATAATAATGGCTCTTACTCCATCATACTTATATTCAACAACACAATCTCCTGTTATCTTCTTAGGATTGTTATCACCGCTATGAGCAAGCATACAAGTGAATACAGGAATGGTTCCCTTCTGAACATTGTTAACTGTCTTAAGAGATACTCCGCAGCGCAGGTCTTTAATTAAGATTCTACGGTACCAATCATTCCATTGTTCTGATGTTGCTGCTTCTCTTGCGACGATGATTGCGTCTCGAGCAGCATGACCTGTTAATTCACGATTACGAAGCTGGTCCGCGAGGATATAGAAATCCTCAGCAGAAAGACCAGGACCGTCGTTTTGACTTGTTGGAATATCAGCCACACCAAAGGTAATCATATTATCAAGACAATATAATAAACCTTTGACTAGACCTTCATCATCAATATATTGAGACAACATATCTTCTTTATAAAGTCGACTGTTATCTCTCTCAAGTAATTGAATTAATTTCCAAGGATCTGTTTTCATGAACAAAGCGCCTCAGCTATAGCTTCACCGTCAAACTCTGATTGAATTTGAGCAAGATGCTCGGTAACTTCGTTGCCTTCTGAGAACAACATTAATTCTGCTGCCAATGCACCAGCCTGTTCGCGGGTCAATTGAATATGACCTTGTGATTGCCAAGGTGGTGTTAACTGAATACATGTTCCTCGGTCTTTTCCACCAAAGAAACGCGTTTGTTGAATATCTGTTGTTGGAACAGTTCTCAATTCAGTACTCATAATATAAACCTTTTCAATTAATTAATACAACCATTATAATCTATATCATAATGAATGTCAATAGTTAATTTCACTTTTTTCAGTTATTTTTTGAGATCTTCACCATAGCGACCGCGCTCTCTATTGCCGTCTCCGTTAAGTTCAGTATGATCTTGCTGAACTGCTTTGAAATCCTTTTCTTTAAGATGAGGATATCTTGTATAAGCAGGGTGAGCATATTTTCCCATTACATCTGCTGCATCATCTACAGCAGAAGGTAATTCTTCTTTTTTGAAGATTCTATCCCAGCCTTCATCATACGCTTTTGTAGATGCTTTGCTTGTTAGAGAATCACCAGTTATGTCGTTCTTTGTTGCCATTATAATGCCAGTTTAAGTTGTGCAGGATTTTCACCTGTATCTTTTCTAAAGAACATACGACCGAATCCGTCAAGTTCTAAAGTAAATTTATCACCGGGTTCAAATGTAGTTCTACTAATTCGTACCATGTGAGTTTCGTCAGGGTCAGGTTTATCGTTAAATAGTAATCCCTGTTCGTTAATTTCAAAGCTAAAGTCACAATATATCATTTCGCCATCCTTGATATTTCAGTTGCTTGTTGTTGATTAATAATAGGTACAGCATTGCTCTTGTGCATCGTAGCTATTCCTTTTACTAAGGTTCCTGTATAGACAGGTGATTCCTTCTTAGTACCTGAACCTCCACCATAAGACCCTGTAAAAGAAGGGTAAGTTGGACCCTCTCTACGAAACGAATCTGTTGGTGTATAAGGTTTGAACTCAGATTTAGGTTTCACCTTTCCTAGACAATAATTTATATATTCATCCAGACTATTATAACGAAGGTCATGCATCCCATTTTGTTTAGCCCATTTATTATGCTTATGCCAATCAAGCTCATATTGAGCTAATTTGGTTTTAGTTATTTTTATTTTACGTTTCCGAGTGGAAATCGTTGATAGACCTCTTGCTAATGCCATACTATAATCCCGTCATAAAAAGAAGCTCAGTGGTCGGTTCTTTGGCGTCAGATTCCTACTCAGTTGACCTACCTCGAAACTTTCGTCACTTGGTAAGTACAGTTGGTAGTTCAAAAGTTGCTCCCGAACTCAGTAACCGTCGTGGGTCCTAAATGGTAGAGCTATTAACTCCGTGATTCCATCTCGCCGTCATGGTATTCCCACTGAACAAATATATTATAACAAAGTAATTCTTAAATGTCAATAGTTTTTATGAATTATTTGTAGTGTCTTTGACCTCTTGCGTTGAAAGCTGTACTTTCTTGCTGTAATCTTTTTTGATGTCTTTTAACAGCTTCAGCCTTTTTTCTCTTTCTTTTCGCAGTAGGTTTTTCGTAATATTCCCTAGCTCTTAATTCTTTTAAGATTCCTGCCTTTTCAACATTCTTCTTAAACTTTCTCAATCCTATTTCAAATGGCATTGCTGTTGGCGGTCTTTTATCTTTTGGATGTCTTTTTCTTGGAGTCAAGTCGACTGACAACCCACCGTTTTTATTATTATTATATCTCATATTGTATATTATATACAGATTTACTAAAGATGTCAATAGTTTTTATGAATTATTTTTAGCAGCCAATTTAGCAGCAGCTTTCTCAGCCTTTGCTATTTCTTTATCATATGCCTTTCTATCAACATAACCTGACTCTAATAACTTTTGACGATTCACCAGATGTTGAGCATCGGTATCATCTTTAGATCCGCCATAGTAAGGTACACAATGTCCTTCTTCTGACATCACTGATGTAACTGGTCTCCATCCATCTGTTGCTGGACAATATACATCAAAGTCTCCAAGGATACGACCAAACTTACCTTTCATATCTTCGCCGTCTCGAGCAACCTGAGTTCTTAATACTGGTGACTTACCCAATAATTCTTTTAATCTTTTACCTGCAGCTTTACCGAATAGCTTTTCTACTTTATCTCTTGTTCTTGATTCTGGTGTATCAATACCCATGATACGAACTCTTTCGTTTCTTAGCCAGATTCCAAATCCTAAATCAATGTCTACATCAACAGTATCTCCGTCAACTACTTTGATTAGGTTAGTTCTATATTCATACATTTTTATTTTTCCCCATTGTCATCTTTTCAATCCATGACGTATTACGGCCTGCTTTCTTTTCCTCCCAATCTTCAATTGCTTTCTTAATACTATCTTCTGCTAATACAGAACAATGTATTTTGATTGCGGGTAGTTCTAAAGCTTCTGCGATTTCTTTATCTTTAATTAGTTTTGCTTCTTCGATAGTTTTACCGATTAACATATCAATAAACATGCTGCTTGAAGCAATAGCAGAACCACATCCATAAGTTTTAAATTTAACGTCTTCGATAACTTCAGTTTCGGGATTAAGTTTAATGTCAAGTTTCATTACATCACCACAAGCAGGTGCACCTGTCATTCCTGTTGCTACATTTGGATCATTAGGGTCAAACCTTCCGACTCCATGCGCTGCTGGATTATTGGTTACTGCTTCGAATCTGTCGAGTACTTTTTTAGAATAGGCCATAGAACTATTTATACATTTCTACGGCACCAAACTGTTAGCCACCATTTAAAATATCTACGTCCTTCGCCGTATGATGCTGAGGCTAATCTGTTGTATATCATCCTGAGTTCTTTAAGCTATAATACATTGTGATTGCACCAAAGACCATTGGACACATCATCACACAACCTATACCGATAATTAATCCTAGATTTTCTACCATTGTGTTGGATCCTCTAAAATAGAAACGATTTGATGTCCTAACTCTTCCCATTCAGTTTTAGTTTTACCACGAGTTGTTTCTGCGGCTGTACCAATACGAATACCACTTGTTTCTTTAAAGTTTCGAGGATCGTTAGGAATACCATTCTTGTTGACTGTAATACGATGTTTCTCTAAGATATCAGCAGCTTCTCTTCCACTCAATTCAGAATCAACCAAGCTTACTAATATAATATGAGAATCAGTACCACCTGATAATACACTTAATGTTTTACTATCATTTAATACTTTTGCCAATGCCTTTGCATTTTCAACTACCTTTCGAGAATAATCTTTAAACTCTCCTGTATCAGCTTCAACAAATGCTTGAGCTTTAGCAGCAATGATATTCATTAATGGTCCACCTTGAGTACCTGGGAAGATTGCTCCATTAAGCTTTCTTGTATAGTTAGGATTGTTCCATAATATAATTCCACCACGAGGACCACGTAATGTTTTATGAGTTGTAGAAGTAACGACATCAGCATAAGGAACAGGATTGTCATATGCACCACCAGCAATTAAACCAGAATAGTGAGCCATGTCAACCATAAGTAATGCACCAACTGAATCAGCAATTGCTCTGAACCTTACCCAATCAATTTGTCTTGGATATGCACTTGCACCAGCAATGATCATATCAGGTTTATGTTGTTGAGCTAACCCAGCAACTTCTTCGTAATCAATTAAACCATTTTCATCAACACCGTAAGTATGAGCATTAAACCATTTACCTGAAATCGTAACTGGAGCTCCATGAGTTAAATGACCACCGCTTGCTAAATCCATTCCAAGAATTGTATCTCCAGGATTTAAGAATGCTTTATATACGGCAAGGTTTGCGTTTGCTCCACTATGTGGTTGAACATTTGCGAATTCACAACCATATAGATCTTTTAGTTTATCAATAGCTAAGGTTTCAACTTCATCCATAAATTCGCAACCGTTATAATAACGAGCACCTGGATATCCTTCTGCATATTTGTTTGTAAACTCTGAACCACAAAGTTTCATAACTGCTTTACTCGCAAAGTTCTCTGAAGCAATTAGTTCTGTGGTTAGTTTTTGGCGTGATAGTTCTTTTTGATAAATCTTATTGATTCTTTCATCGAGCATATTATTGCTGTTCCATCCTATATTGTGTTTCATCTCTGTGGTGTATTATCTTTCCAATCATTAATGAAGTCAAGTTGCTTTGCTTGAGACCATTCTTCGGCCAACGTTTCATTATCATCTTTGAATAATTTAAGTACTTTTTCAGTAGTAGCAAAATCTATATTAGTTACTGTTTCACCTAACCACTTTTGGCTAAATTCTTTTACTTCTTCAGCTTCAACAGATTCTTGAGACCACTGTTTTGCTAACTTATCAGTTAATTTAACTTCTTCATTCCACTTTTGTACCTCTTCTCTAGGTACTATGTATCTTTGTTTAAATACTGAAATCGTATCTATTACTACATAATCACTTTTCATTTTTTTTACCTCTTAACCAATATCTATACGAAACTGGATTTTCTACTGTTTTTAAATACCTTTGGTATTCTTCTTTCTTTTCTTTTGATTCTGTCATAGTCTTAACCCAGCCGTCTGAGTTGTCTTGCCATGATTTAGAATTTTCTGTATTGTTCATTAGTGCCACGCTTGAGTCTTGCTAATCGTTTATATAAAGGCTCCTCTTCAACATCTGGAGATTTAATTAGGACTCTTGAATTGAATGGTTGTCCTATCTCTCTTGCGTAAACTGTTTTTCCTTTATCAGGACTTTCGTAAATCTTTGCCATTTTGTTCTCCTACACAAATAAATTAATTGCCGCGAATGATAATATCATAAATCCAAATACACATACTTGGACTACTGTCATAATAGCCACTTGTTTCATTGGATGTACTTCTACAATTTTTTCTATCGCCGACTCGCTTGGTGCAAGATTAGCTGCTTGTAATATCTTTTCTTCAGTACTTTTTGTCATTATCTAATCTTCTCATAATTTTATTAATAATATGTTCTGCTTCAGGATAATCATCCATCATATCAACTACTTTATCAATCATATCTAAATCAAGTAACATTTCGTTACGTCTTTCTAACCAAGCTTGCTGATCTGCCTTAGCTTTAAATTCATGCATCCTTCTAACAAATTGATTCACTTGTAACCACATGTGATAATCTATCTTACCGTTTTCGTCAAATGGAGGTTCTTCGCTCATTTAAATAAACCGATCCTTTCCCCTGCTGCTTTACGACGATCGTATTCTTCAGGGGTAGAAGGATACCGCCATCCCCACATTGCTCCAAGTGCCATAAATGTTCCTGAGTATGCAACTGCCTTCCAATTTCCAGTTGTCACTATCATTAGAGTTAAAGCAAATGCCATAAATCCTAACATCATATACTTTGCCTTTTGTGGAAATACTTTCTTTGTTTCCCAGTTCGTTAGGAATGGTCCAAATAACTTATGGTTATATAACCAGTTATGCATTCTATCTGAACTCTTTGCGAAACAGTATGCCGCGAATACAGCAGGTATACTAAAAGGTATCCCAGGCAATACAACGCCGACATAGGCAACTCCTAAACTTAAAAATCCTAATCCACCCCATAATAATTTTTTCATATTCATTATATTTTCCTTCGTTTCAATGTTGTGGTTAAACCCTTCTTAACCAACCCACTTTTATTTGGTTTAATTTCTACTTCTTCTAATCCGCTATCTTTTTCTTTAAGTTCCATATTCATTACTTGACTATTATCAACTAGTGGTTTAGTAGGAGCTTCACGTTCTCTTTTAAAAGCGGCTGTACTTATAATTAATAACATTATTGCCAAAGGATCGAATACGAATATAATTATAAGTATGATCCATCTAACTGCATTATCATAATACTCTTTGGCCTCCGATCCGTATAACATATCAGCGATATATTTAACAGGTCCGAGTTCTGCTGCCTGGTCTAACTGTAACTTTTGAATTGGTAGCTTCTGTTCATTATATTTTACAATACTTTCTACTGCTTTGTCAATAGTTATTGCTAGATTATTTCTTTCTTCTGTTTGACGACCGTTAACATAGTTACGATCCTCAGGCCTTGATGTTTCTAATACATAATCTAAACCCTTAATACGATCTTGTGCAGCCTTAAGTTTTGATTGTTCTGCCTCTATTCTTGTATCAATGATACTTGCTTCAAGAGAATATGTATCACCTACTAATGCAGAATCAATATGAGCCTTAGAAAGGAATCCAAATATACCCATACTTGTAATAAGCATTAAGACAATAACAGCAGCTGTAAAATAACCTCGTACTAAATTATTAATACGATCCCATTCGTAATGTAACCAAGCTGCTGATACAAGTTTGCCGAATTCTAATACAGTTGCCATAACAGCAATACCTATAACGGCACCGCTAAAGATTGTCATTAATCCGATAATACTAAAATAGGCAGCTGTTGCTGCTAAAGTAAGGGATGTAAATAAAGTTAACCATTTCATAATATTATTTATTCAGAATAATTCCAATTTACCTTTGCATGTTTAGCTTCATCTTTTCTTACATTGACTATCATGTCTCTTAGTGTTGCATTTTTTGGCATCTTATAATATTGAATCGCCAAATTTGGTGCAGAAACATTTTTTATTTTACCATTGTCAATCATTTCTAAATAGTTAGTATAACTACGAACAGCTTCTTCTTCAAAATAATGAATCATACGATGCGCTGTTTTTGGAAAAAAGACATACATAATAAAATAAAAATTCCAAAAGATAGCTTGAGCTAATAATATAAGCCATCTCTCAAATATGTTTGGTTTTGTGATTTCAATAAAGAACATGAGATGCATACGTTCGTTTTCTGCTTCTGCTAACAGTTCTCGTATTTTAGGACCATAACCAGTTTCCATTCTTCGTAAACTTTTGAGATGGATCCACATACCTGCAACCATCCCAGGAACTCCAGCAATAGTTTCAAGTACTACTGCACGGTGACCATATCGTTTAGCAAAAAATGTATCTGCAAAGAATCTAAAAAAACTTGTCATTGAACGTGCTACAATATCTCTCATTTAAATTTTCTCAAATGTATCTACTAAGGCTTCAACTAACTCATACATCATTGTAGTTGTGTGTATTGGTGTTGGTGTAATTCTTAATCGTTCTGTGCCTTCATCAACTGTTGGATAGTTAATCGGTTGAATATAAACACCGTGTTGATTTAAAAGATAATCTGACATTGCTTTACAACGTTTAGAATCATTAACCATTACTGGAATAATGTGAGTACATGCTTCTGGGTGTACTCTTAACCCAGCATCTATTATTAGATCCTTTATAATTTTTGCATTGCGCTGATGTTTTAATCTGAGCTCGTTATGGTCTTGTAAGTATCGTATTGAGGCAATCGAGCCAGCACACATTACAGGTGATAAGGAAGTGGTAAATATAAACCCTGAGGCCACGCTGCGTATAGCATCGAGTACAACACTATCACCAGCAATATAACCACCGTGACCACCAAACGCTTTTCCAAGTGTTCCATTTATAATATCTACCCTCTCTGATAAACCTAATTTTTCGCAATAACCTGCACCTGTATCACCATATAAACCAACTGCATGCACTTCATCAATATAAGTGATCGCATTGTACTTATCTGCTAAATCACAAATGTCTTTTATTGGTGCTACATCACCGTCCATACTATAAACACTTTCAAATACAATACATGGTATCATATTTCTTTCAGTAGCTTCTTTTAATGCAGCTTCTAAATTTTCCATGTCGTTATGTTGCCAGATAATTTTTTCTGCACGACTATGTTTAATACCCATGATTAATGATGCATGATTTTTATTATCTGAAACAAAACAAATATTTGGAATGATACGAGAAAGTGCAATCATACTCCACTCATTTGCTACATAAGCTGAAGTAAATAAAAGGCCACTCGGTTTAGAATGTAATGTGGATATTACCTTTTCTAGAGTAACATGGTAATGTGAAGTACCTCCAATATTTCGAGTACCTCCACTTCCAGTACCGGTTTTGTGTAATGCAGTTGACATTGCATCAATTACATATTGGTTTTGCCCCATGCCAAGATAGTCATTGGAACACCAACTAATTATTGTTTTTGGACTGTATTTAGAATACCAAGTTGCACGAGGAAACTTACCGCGTTCTCTAACAATATCATTAAAGACACGATAGTTTCCCTCGTCCTTGAGATTATCTATTACATTCTGAAAAGGTTTAATATCAATCATTCACTATACTCTATGCTGCGTAGGCATCATCCCAGGTTCCTTCTAAACCAGCAACCTCATATTCGGTTACACGATTCTCAAAGAAGTTTGTATGGTCTGCACCATTCAGTACCCATTCTAACCAAGGTAATGGATTATCTTTTACCTTGAAGTTTGGTTTCATACCTAACTGTAATAATCTTCTGTCTGTTATATATTTTATATATTCTTTTACTTCGGATTTTTCCAGTCCTTCAATAGATCCCATTGCATAAGCAAGATCAATAAACTTATCTTCTAGGTCTACAATGTCCTGAGACATTTCGTATATTTCTTTTTTAAACTGATCATCAACAACTCGACTGTGTTCTTTGATGAACGCTTTAAACAATTTAGAATTACCTTCAACGTGAATTGATTCATCACGAATAGACCACTCTACTACTTTACCCATACCTTTCATTTTACCGAAACGTTGAAAGTTAAGTAACATAACGAAAGAAGCAAATAAAGCAACACCTTCGTTAAATACTGATTTAGCAATTGACAGTCCTAGACCACGTAAAGTATTTGTATCTGCCTTACGCATATATTCAATCTTATCAGCCATTTCAGAATAATCTAAGAATGCATGATATTCACTATCAGGTAAACCTAAAGTCTCATTCAATAACGCATAAGCACGTTGATGAATACCTTCTCTTGCTGCAAATGACCCTAACATATTCCTAACTTCGTTATTCTTAAACTTAGGAATAAACTGGTCAAAATAATTCTGGCCAACAGCAACATCAGACTGAGTAAACAATCTTAGAATGTTTGTAATATAATCTTTCTCTATTTGAGTAATCTTACCGCCTTTCCAATCCGCAACATCTTCAGATAAATCTAATTCATCTTCGATCCAATGACATTTCTCATGTCTTGTTGTAATTTCAACAGCCCAAGGATAATGAAACGGTTTATATGTTTCGCTGAACTCCATGAGTCCGCCTTGCTTTTTAATTAACGTATCGGATATTGCCATTAGGTCGTTATATGTACCTATATGTTTTTCGTCAATAAAGATCTGTGGTACTGACCTTACTTCTTTACCGTTTGAGATCCTTTGATAAAATGCTAATCTTTGTTCCTCGTCATCTAACACTACTTGAGTATAACTAAATCCATGTTGTGTAAACCATGCTTTTGCCTTTTCACAGAATGGGCAATTTGATTTAGTATAAATTAATACTTCCATTTTTCTTCCTGTTTTTCTATCGTTATCCTTCGCAGGCGATACACTCATCTTGCTGTTCCTCCGATCCGTTATTGAACTTAATTGAGTTTGGGTTAATAATATCATCTAACTTTTCGCGTTCCACTTTCTGGGATACGTTTTCTGCCTTGCTAGAAGATTCTGTTCTTAAATAATATAATCCTTTACATCCTTGTGCCCACGCTTGAAAATGGACTGAATGTAAATATTTCTTGTCTGCACCAGCTGGGAAAAAGATATTTAGACTTTGTCCTTGACATAAGTGATTCTGTCTGTCTCCTGCTAGCTTGATTAATGCATGCTGATCCAATTCTATTGCTGTTCTAAAAACATTCTTTAAATGCTCATCTATAAAGTCTAGATGTTGAACTGAACCGCCATTCGTAATAATTGTTGACCAGACTTCGTCTGTATTTTTACCAAGATCGTCCAATACCTTTTCAAGATATGGATTTTTATTTAGGTGACTACCTACTCTTGTTCTTGATGTAAACGCATTAGCCTTCCAAGGTTCAATACTTGGCGAGGTATCTACAATCATAGAACTATTTGCGTTTGGAGCAATTGCTAACATATGAGCGTTACGTCTGCCTGTGCCTTTCATATCTGGTGCTTCACCACGACGTTTACCCATTTCTTCAGTTGCTTCAACAGACTTTTGTTTTATTAATGCAAAAATTTCTTCATTCTTATCAATTGCGTCCTGACTATCAAACGCAATCATATTCTTTTGGAAATAGGAATGTAATCCCATTGCACCGAGACCTAAAGATCTTTCTTGTTGCGCAGAGTATCGAGCCTTTGAGATCTCATCTCCTGCATTATCAATAAAGAACTGTAATACATTGTCTAGGAATACAATAAGGTCTTTAACCATATTTGTATCTTTCCATTCGTCATACATTTCTAAATTGACTGAAGATAGACAACATACCGCTGTTCTTTCTTCATCGGTCACAAGGTGTATTTCATTACATAGATTAGATCCTTTAATTGATAAACCCATTTCCTTTTGTGATTCAGGTAATGC
>CESS01058366.1_pt1 | contig 28839 bp, 34 predicted proteins | sample 326931 | NCBI WGS metagenome assembly CESS01 (sample SAMEA2591098, study PRJEB7988) | marine metagenome | biome: marine biome (ENVO:00000447); feature: deep chlorophyll maximum layer (ENVO:xxxxxxxx); material: saline water (ENVO:00002010), including plankton (ENVO:xxxxxxxx) | depth 55 m
GTGTTGGTGCTGGTGTTGGTGCTGGTGTGGGTGCTGGTGTGGGTGCTGGTGCTGGTGCTGGTGCACCTCCTCCACCGCCGCCGCAAGCAGCAACGAATATGGCAACACCTAAAATATAAATAATGTTTTTCAAAGCATTCCTAGTTAAGCTTATGTTATTACAAATACATTGATTAGTTAATGGTCGGGGCAGCAGGATTTGAACCTGCGACCACCTGGTCCCAAACCAGGTGCGCTACCAGACTGCGCTATGCCCCGAAAAGGAAATCATATAAACTATGTTTGCTAACTTCAAGCAAATATTTAACAGATAAATGATTATATTAGATGGAAAAAAAGTTGCAGAAAAAAGCAATTTAGAAATCAAAAATAAGGTTGAAAGCTTAAAAGCTCATGCGGGTAGAAGTCCATTTCTTGCAGCGATACTTGTTGGAGATGATAAAGCCTCCGAAACTTATGTTTCTATGAAAGAAAAAACTTGTCATCGACTGGGTCTAGAATCAAAATCTTTTAAACTTCCTGAATCTTCCTCTACCGAAGATGTTTTAGGTCTTATAAGAGAGTTAAACAAAGATTCAAATGTTGATGGAATTTTATTGCAGCATCCTGTTCCCAAACAAGTTGATGAAATAAAGTGCTTCAATGAAATTACGCTTGATAAAGACGTTGATGGGGTGAATACACAAGGCTATGGCAATATGGCTATGGGTATTGAGGCGTTTCATTCATGCACGCCTTTTGGAATTATGAGGCTCCTTGATGCTTATAAAGTAGATTGCACTGGAAAGTTGGCAATTGTGGTGGGAAGAAGTCAAATTTTAGGTAAGCCGATGTCAGCAATGTTATTAAACTCAAATGCAACTGTATTGACTGCTCATTCCAAAACGAAGAATTTAAATGAATTGATATCAATGGGCGATATTATTGTTGCTGCTGTTGGTAAGCCAAAATTTATCAAGGCTAGTAATTTAAAGAAAGACTCAATTTTAATTGATGCTGGATATCATCCTGAACTAAACTGTGGAGATGTTGATATGGAAGGGATTGAAAAAATTGTCTCTGCTTATACTCCTGTTCCAGGTGGAGTTGGACCTATGACAATTAATTCACTTATTCTAAATACCGTAAAGTCAATGGAGAAAAGAATAAATGGCTAAGCCCATCCCGTGTTTAGTTGGTTTTGGAGGCCTTACACCTGCAGGCAGAGGCTCTCATAACCTGAGTTATTCAAGAATGATCTATGATCTTGAATCGGATCAGAATAAATTTAACTATTTAAAGTCAGTATTAACCTTATGCGGTTTAATTGATGAGACAACAGAGGCTACAGAAATTGAACAGCTAATCCTTAGTAAAGAGAATGAAGTTTTAGAAAATACCTTGATGAGAAAATTAGACTATGAGTTTTTTCGGAATACTTTTTGGAGTTATGACTATGAGATGCCTGCAAATGCATGTGGACAATTACCATTTAGATTAGATCCTGTTACTCATTATGCTTCAAGACAACATCCAAAAGCTCTAGGAATGTCTATTGTTGGTTTTACTGATGCAATGTCAGATGCTGGTTTCGATTTACGAAAGGAAATTGATACTTATGGGAGAGATAAGGTTGGATGCTTTGCTGGATGCGCTGTGATGAATATGGACAGATATTCAGGTGATGGTCTTTTTGCATCTTATCCAATGGGTAAAAGAGCTTCATCTAAACACATTTCTTTTACTCTTCCTGAAATGACTGCAGATTTTATAAATGCTTACGTTACTGGAAGTTTAGGAATTACCGGACATTTTATTGGTGCATGTGCAACTTCTCTTTATAACCTTAATGCAGGTGTTGAACTCATTAAGAGTGGAAAGAGTGAATTGGTTATTGTGGGCGCAGCTGAAGCGATTTTAGGCCCACCTGCTTATATTGGTTTTAGTGCAATGGGAGCTATGGCAACTGATGAGAGAATGACTAATTTACAGCAATTACTTGGTGAAGGAGATGTTCTAGATTACACAAAATTTTGTAGACCATTTGGCGATAACATGGGTATGGTTTGTGGTGAATCTGCGGGTTTCGCTATTCTTATGAGTGATAGACTTGCTTTAGAAGTAGGTGCAAATATCAGAGGATGCTTTTTAAATGTAAATATTAATGCTGATGGAAATAAAAAATCTATTTCCGGTCCTGGTGCAGGAAATTATTTTTCAGTAGGCAAAACATTCAAAGATATCGAAACTGTATTTGGAGCAAAGGCTCTTCAAGAAAAAAGTTGTTTTCTTGCTCATGGAACGGGAACTCCTTTAAATAGAATTACTGAATCTCATATTATTTCAACATTTGCACAAGAATTTGGAATCGAAAATTTACCAGTTACATCCGTAAAATCTAAATTAGGACATACCATAGGGACTGCTGGCATGGATCAAATTTGGTGCGGTTTAGGAGCCCTGGAAAGTCAAAAACTAACAGGAATTTGCACGATACCAAAACTTGCTGATGATGTTTTTAAGGATAATCTAGACTTTTTTCTGGAAAATAAAGAATTTAACTCTCAAAAAGATATCGCCTTCTTAAATTCAAAGGGCTTCGGAGGAAATAATGCAACTTCTGCTCTAATATCTTCAAAACTTACAGAAGAACTTCTTCAAAGAAGGTTCACAGATAAAGAACTGAAAGCATGGAAAAAGAAACGAGAAGCTACTTTAAAATTAAGAGAGAAAAATTTTGAGCTAGCAGTTAATAGCGACATTGAACCAATTTACGAATTTGACAAAGATGTCCTCAATCTTGCTGACTTGGAAATTTCCAAAAGAAATATCAAGACTAAAACTGGTTTTAACTATGCTTTAAATTCAGATTTAACAAAATCTGATTTTTAAGGTTAATCCTTTGAATCCCATTTGACCAAATAGGATTTTTCTTTGCTTGAAGCATAATAAGTTCTACTTAAAATCTCACCTATCACTCCCAAGCTTATAAACTGAACACCAACAACCGTAAAAATTGTTCCAGCAATTAGAAGAGGTCTATCGCCTATGTCCATAGAATAAACAAATTTAATAAAGATTAAATAACTAAGAATAGCAACACCTACAAAAGTCATCAACAAACCAAGAAAGCCAAAAAAATGACCTGGTCTACTGAAAAATCTCATAAAGAAATAAACAGAAATAAGATCTAAAAAAACTCTAAAAGTCCTAGAAATCCCATATTTTGATTCTCCCGCAATCCTTGGATGATGGTCAACTACTAATTGATCAATTTTTTTGGCAGAAACTTTTGTTGCCATCCATGCTGGAATAAATCTATGCATTTCACCATAAAGCTTAACCTCTCGCAAAATTTTTGCATTGTAGGCTTTAAGACTACACCCATAATCATTGAGCTTTACACCAGTTATGGCTCCGATTAGCTTATTTGCTATGTAAGATGGTAGATTCCTAAATAAAAAATTATCTTTTCTGTCTTTTCTCCATCCAACAACTAGATCTAAATCTTCATAAATTAATTTATGAAGCAATTTTGGAATATCTTTTGGATCATTTTGAAGATCGCTATCAAGCGTCACAAAATATTCTCCTGAAGCATTGTCGAAACCAGCCTGTATTGCTGATGTTTGTCCAAAGTTTTTCGATAAAGATATAATTCTTAAATTTTTTTGTGATTTAGAGAGTTTTTGTAATAAATCAAATGAGCCATCATCACTACCATCATCTACTAATATTAATTCCCAAGTCCATAATTCTTGACTTAATACATTACTGACTTGTTTTATAAATGGTTCAAGATTCTCTTTTTCGTTAAATACAGGTGATATTATTGAAACGTCCACTTCTTTATTATCCTTTTGTAAATTTCATAAAATAAAATGCCAAAAATTAATCCAAGGGCTGTGCCTATTATAACTTGGCTAAGAAAATGTTTTATCAGAAATACTCTTGAAAGGCCTACCAAAATTGATATTAAAATTAAAATAGAAGTTATTAACAGATTTCTCTCTATTAAAAAGAATAAGCTTGTAAATAAGAAAAAATTCAAAGCATGATTTGAAGGCATGCCTGTTTTCTTGTCTCCACAAAGACTTTCTAAAATGCCTTCACTAATAAGAAATTCTCCATTAACGCCGAAACAAGGCCTTTCCTCTGATAGTATTTCTTTTAACAAAGCTCCCAGAAAATCACCTATTAAAATAGCAAAAATGATGAAAACAAAAACCCAAAACTTTTTTTTTAAAAAAAAATAAATTGAGAATAAAAATAACAAGGTAAATGAAAATAATCTTGTAGATATAATTTGAAAAAATAATTCAAAAGATTTGTAATCACTTAGCCATAAAGTAAAGAGAATATCTGAATTCATTATAAATAATCAGAAATATCAAAAAATAATATACCGACCCATGATAGACCAATGAGCCCAAATGAAAAGTATTTAAAAAAAATTGATTTCTCAATAAACGCTTTAATAAAATTTATTTTGAAAATTGCAATGGCCATTAGCACTAAAGCTAAACTTCCAAGAACATCGGAGAACCAGTGAGCACCGATTATAACTCTACTTAATGCCACGGAGAGTGCTATTAAAATAAAAAAAGAAAAAATAATTTTGCTTTCTTTTGATTTTAAATCTTTGAAAGCAAATGATAACCAAATTAAAATAACGGACAAAACAGTCGCTGCATGTCCGCTTGGAAAACTTCCAGCTATGAAAATTGGTTCAAGAAAAATTATCTCATCAGCCAGTGTGCTTGCAGGTCTTTCAAAAGATAAAATATATTTCAAAAATTGAACATCTAAACCAATACAAAGAGCAGGCACAATCATAAGCTGAACAGGCACATAGTTGATCTTTAACTTTGCAGATAAAAGTGAAAGACAAGGAACCAAAAATGCTGTTGCAAAAAAACCGTTTCCTATCTCAGTTAAAAAGGAAAAGAAATTTGAATCAAAAAGAAATTGATTGAAAAAAATTACAATTTTTGATTCTAAATCTTGAAAAATTTTAAGTATAAGGCTTAAACAGAAAATTATTATTCCTGCAATAAATGTATGTAATTTACTCATCCGTAATTTTAATTAAAAGATAATTTCCTTGGGTATCAAGGATTTCATATTCATTTTCCAAAAATTTCAATTTATCTACTCTTGTAAGAATAATTGCATTTGGCTCTAATCCTCTGTAATAGTTAACATTTGCATAAAAGGAAAAGCTTGGTTTGTTAATTTTATAAGCTAGAATTTTTTCATTTGTATTTGCATATTTTTTTCCAAGTTCTCTTAAGTCTTTTTGTTGCAAATCAATAATCAAAGGGAGAATTTGAACTGAAAGAATTAGAAGAAAAAAAGAAGCAGAAATCTTTTTCAAAAAATTAACTTCAACACGTGAAATTATAAATAAAACTAGAAATAAAATTATTAAGCTAACTATTAATAAATATAAGTTTTCATTAAATATATCTTCAATAACACTTAGTGAAATATCAAAATTATTTTGTGGTAGAAATGAACTAAGAGCGTATGGAATACACAGGATCATGAGCCATATCAATAATTGATATATGTTTTCTAAGATAGTTGGTGCTCTTTCCTGATCAATTAAAAAAATTTTTTGTAGAAAAAATACAATAGGGACCAAACCATAGATTAAATAATGTGGCAACTTTGTAGTAGAAAAGGAAAAAAAGATAAAAACAAAAGCTAACCAAGTGAAAAGAAACTTTTCTAAATTATCTTTGAAATTTAGTTTAAATAAAGACCTTACGAAATCAGGGAAAAAAGTAAGTGTCACGAATGGCAAAACTAAAAAGTAATAATAAAACATTCCATCATGACTTTCGAAAGCTGTTGTATACCTCCCAAAAGATTGACCAAGGAACATATAACTTAATGGCTCAAGACCGATTTTTAGATACACATAAGAAAGCCATGGCAATGTAATTGTTAAAAAAATAAGCCAAGGCTTGATGCTTAAAATTGCACCTAAAAATGTATTAAATTTTTTTGTAATTATTGAAAAAATTACAAATACAGCTCCACAAATGGCAATAATTGTTAAACCTTTGGTAAGAAAACCTAATCCAATCCAAACAGAACATCTTATTAATTCCTCTTTATTCTCATTTTCACAAAAACGGTAAATATTTATCATTGCTAAGGTTATAAAAAGGTTCAAAAAAGCATCAGCTGTTGCTACTGAACTCATAAGAAATATTCCAGGAAGTAATAGAAAGATATTTAAAACTGATGTTATTTTAAAATCATTATTAAAACTAAAAATAAATTTAGAAAAGACAAAGCCCCAGATAAAAGTTGCAACCATAGAAGGCAACCTCAATGAAAACTCAGATATACCAAATACAAAAATAGAAATGCATTGAAAAATATATGTCAAAATTGGTTTTTCTAATCTAAGTTCATCTCCAAGGTAAGGAATAAGAAATTGCTTTTCTCGGAGCATCTGTAAGGAGGTAGAACTAAAAGCCCCTTCATCAAGATCAGTTATGCCAAGAAATAGTAGTGGAATATATGCAGTAAATAATACCAGGTAAAAAAAGTTATTTTTTAAGCTCATTTTTTGACCTTCTACAACGCTCACTACAGTAAATCACATTTTCCCAGTCTCTGCTCCATTTTTTTCTCCAAGAAAAATCCTTTTTACAAATTGGACAAACTTTTGTGGGAAGATTTTCTTTCTTCAAATTAGTAGGAATTTTTGAACAAGCAAATAAGTCGCAGCGAAAGAATTGCCCATTAAAATCACCACACTTAGCAAATGAAAAATATTAAATAGAACTCTATTTTTAAGTTGATCTATGCTGGAAAGTAATAGGGAAATAAATAAATTAAGAAAAATAGTCACTATCATGATACACGCTAGTAATGTTTCATAATTCGAAAAGAATAGTTCGTAAGTTCCCAGTTTTAAAAAATAAAATATACCTAAATATAAGCCTAAAAATACTATTAAAAAAAGATTTAGTCTGAAAAAGAAAGATCTCAAAAAAAACTTCAATGTCTCTTTATCAAGTGTCTTCCTGGCTGATGGAGTTACTACAAATGGGGCAACCCATATCGAGCCAATAACTGTAGCGAGGATAAATTGTAAAGCTATATCAACAAACATAAATTGCAATGGCGATCCGGAAGGGACTCGAACCCTCGACCTCCTGCGTGACAGGCAGGCATTCTAACCAGCTGAACTACCGGACCGCAAGTGTTAGATTTTGTTACAAATATAATTTTAATACAACTTTTTGAAGGTAAATAAAGTTGTATTTTAGTTTTAGAGCCTCTAAAATGTACGCGTTAGCGTAAATTTACTTAACGGGGGAAATTATGGATTATTTTCTAGCACAAGACGATTTTGTCGGGATATCCTTTTGGATTGCCACAGCTGTTATGGCTGCGGGAGCACTTTTCTTCTTTGTAGAAAGAAGTACAGTTAAAGCTTCATGGCAAACTTCCTTGACAGTCGCAGCGCTCGTGTGTTTTGTTGCCTTTTGGCACTACATGTACATGAGAGACGTTTGGGTAGCTACAGGAGAATCTCCAACAGTATATAGATATATTGACTGGTTGATCACTGTTCCTATGCAGATTGTCGAGTTTTATCTAATTCTTGCAGCAGTAGTTGCAGTAAGTCTTGGAGTATTTTGGAAATTATTTATTGCATCACTTGTAATGCTCATAGGTGGGTATTTGGGTGAAGCTGGATTAATAGACGCAACAGTAGGTTTTGTTGTGGGGATGTTAGGCTGGATATTTATTATTTACTACGTCTTTGCAGGTGAAGCGGCTCAAATTAAAGATGCTGCAGGAAACGAAAACCTTACCTTTGCATTTAATGGAATCAAGTGGATTGTAACTGTTGGGTGGGCTATCTATCCTTTAGGTTATTTCCTTGGTTATTTAGGTGGTGGTGTAGATGCTAACGCTCTAAACATTATCTATAACTTAGCTGACCTTGTTAACAAATTCCTATTTGGATTAGTTATCTGGTACGCAGCTATGAGAGATTCCGGAGTACAAAAAGGTTAAATTAACGTTAAACCTTTAAAGCCCGCGAAAGCGGGCTTTTTTTTAGAACCTATTTTTTCTATCTATAAGAAATACGGTATGAACAAGTGTTGTGGCCAACTTACCATCTTTATTAAGAAGTTCCCCTCTTACAGTCGCGATATTCTTGCCTTTTTTCATAAGGATTGCTCTAGCAGTGACCTCTCCTTTAAAAAGAGGCCTGTGATGGAGTGTATGCAGATCGGTCGAGCTAGGATATAAAGTCCCTCCTGACTCAAAAATTAACAGCAATGCTGTTACGTCGTCTAGCATTGATGTCATCATTCCGCCCTGGACTGATCCATCTGGATTTAAGCATAATTCATTAAATTCACCAGATAATTCTAAAAAACCCTCCTTGTGTTCTTTAAACTCAAAGTTAAACAGCTTACCAGTGCCTCCATTTTCTTTATGGAAATCCAAAAACTTATTTATATCTTTACTCATAAAAATGATTGGTGCGAGTTGTAGGATTCGAACCTACGACCCCCTGCTTGTAAGGCAGGTGCTCTAACCAACTGAGCTAAACTCGCAGAAAGCAATAGAATATAATAAATTCTTATGGAAGACTACACAGAAAATCTTAATTCAAACTCTAGAGATATTCTCAGCGTATCAGAAGTAAACCAAACAGCTGATGATTTTTTGAGAGACATTCCACCTCTTTGGGTCTCTGGTGAAATCTCAGGTTTTAAAGCCTATCCATCAGGACACTGGTACTTTTCGATTAAAGATTCTGAGGCCGTTTTAAGATGTGTGATGTTTAAAGGTGATAATAATAAAGTTCTAAATGAACCGAAAGAAGGTGATCAATTAATTCTCTTTGGGAAACTTTCTGTTTATAAGCGAACAGGAAGTTACCAAATGACAGTTAGACAAATGGAGCTGGCTGGATTTGGTGAATTGATGAGAAAATTCGAGCTTTTAAAAAATAAGCTTAATTCTGAAGGATTATTTGAAACGAAAAATAGTGAACAGCTTCCTGACATAAATAACAAAATCGCAATTATTACATCATCAAAAGGAGCAGCCATAAGAGATGTAATATCTACACTAAAAAGACGGTCTCCTCATACAGAAATCTTGATTGCTCCAACTATAGTCCAAGGCGAACAATCTCCTAATTCTATACTTCAGTCATTGAAATTAATTGAAACTCAGTATTCAAAAAATAATATTGATGCAGCAATCATATGTAGAGGAGGAGGATCGATTGAAGATCTCTGGGCTTTCAACAATGAAGAGGTATGCAGATATATAGCACAAATGAAGACACCTATAATAAGTGGAGTTGGTCATGAGACAGATTTTACTCTTACCGATTTTGTTTCAAACTATAGGGCAGCAACTCCCACAGCAGCTGCAGAAATAATATCAGAGGGTTCTAGTCGTATTCTGGAATATTTCGAAAATGCTAAATTAGTTCTTCACAGAAATATTATTACTAAAATTAAAGAAAAGACTCAGTCTCTTCATTTTCTTAAAAAACAACTAAGAACTCCAAAGCAGAAACTTAACGAACAGCAACTTAGACTTGATGAGCAACATGAAAGAATAGAGCTTGCTATTAAAAATTTTTTAAGCAAAAAAATTAATTTAATAGATATTAAATTTGCCGAGCTAAATAATGTATCTCCTAAATCAAGATTAGTAAAAATATCTAATTCTTTAAATGTTCTAAAGACAAATCTAAACCATCAACTACTCACTATAGTGAGTAGCTCAAATTCAAAACTTCAGTTAATTCAAGAAAAAATTCATGCTCTTGATCCTAAAGGAGTATTAAACAGAGGCTATTCAATTACTACTGATGAAAAAAACAGAGTAATTAAAGATGCAAAAAGATTAAAAAAAGGTGAAGAAATTCAAACTCTATTTTCTAAAGGTAAAGTGAAATCAAAAGTTAGCTAAGATCTTGAACAAGGCTCTCTAATGTCTCAAGCGTTTGGGGCGTCGTAATGGTCTTTAATATTGAATTGTTTTTGATTATTAGAATTGTTGGTACGCTGTTCGGTATATCAACACCCCAAATATCTCTTGGGTCAGTTTTTAAATTTAAAAATTGAATATTAAATTTTTTTATAAACCCCTCTACAACTTCGTCTTCAAGGACATCAAACTGATCAAAATGAAATCCGATTACTGTTACATTTTGGTTTTTGTCTAATTCGTTAAAATAAGGAAACTCCTTTATGCATGGGGCGCACCAATCTGCCCAGAAATTCAGAAAAATTAACTGATCATTAAGCATATATGAATGTTTTGGTTTGGAGTTAGTAAATTCTAAATCCGGCCTCTCACAAGAAGCTAGAAAAAATAAACTTAAGATTGCTAAAATTCTCATCTATAAAAATTTTCTAAAATGATACATTTATTTAATAAAAATGAAACTTTATTTCATTGATAAAAGTAATATATAAATAGATATGGCAAAAACTAAGAAAAAAAACGATATCGGAGCGTTTTCTAGGCTAGGAAATTTCCTAGGTAATATTTGGTATTTCATAAGAGTTGGAAGAGATTTCTTTTGGAAAGCAATACGCTTTACCCTAGCAACTTCAATCTTTTTATTTGTCGTTGCTGCGCTTCTTATAAGTATTTTAGATCCACTTTTTGATAATGAGACTAAGCCAAAAGCAGATGGAAAGGTTGTAGTTTTTAGTCCAGATGGAATAGTTGTTGATCAACAAATTCCCAAATCACAAGATCAATTCACTTCATTTTTGGGCGATGAAGAAGTCATTACATATGAATTTAAACATCTGGTTAATTTTTTTGAGAAGTTTAAAGAAGACGAAAAGGTTTCGGGTATGATTTTTGATCCATCAGGACTACAAATTAGCTCTGCTTATGCAATACCTTTGGCTAAAAAGATAAAAGAAGCTGCTCAGGCAGGCAAAGAAATAATAATTAGAGCTGAGTCACTATCAATTTATGGAGATACGGCTTATTTGCTTTCATCCGGTGCAAATGAAATAAGCGCTAGTAAATATTCTGCGTTTGCACTCGATGGCTTTACGTCTACAAGATTTTATCAAAAGGATTTTTTCGAAAAATTTCTTTTAACTCCGAGAGTTTTTACTGCAGGAGATTGGAAGACAGGGCCTGAAGACTGGACAAGATCAAATATGAGCCAGGAGCAAAAGGATAATTCATACTACATAGACAGATTTTGGAATGCATATAAAAATTTTGTTAAAGAAACAAGAGATGTAGATCTCCAATGGTATGCAGATGAGTCATATAAAGATTTAATAGCGGGAAATGTTTCTTTTGAAAATGCCAATCTTGAGTGGAATATCATTGATTATCAAGAGGAAGAGGATGATTTTAATGATAGAATGCTGGAAAAGTTTGGGGCTGCAGAAGATGACGAAGACGAGCTTAATGCAATTTACTATAGAGATTATTTGAAGACATTTGAAAAGGCAAAAAAATCTAAATCAAAAAATGTAATCAAGGTAATTACTGTTGAAGGTGCTATTACTACAGGGCCGGTACAGCTAGGTATTGCTGGCTCTGATGGGCTAGTAAAAATGTTAAAAGCTGCTCATGAAAATGAAAATACAAAAGCAATTGTGTTAAGAGTAAATTCACCAGGTGGCTCAGTTGTTGCATCTGAATATATAAGATGGGAAATTGAAAAAGCACAGAATAAGGGTATTCCAATTGTAGTTTCAATGGGAAGTTTGGCTGCTTCTGGTGGCTACTGGGTTTCATCGATGGCAGATAAAATCTTCGCGGAAGAAAATACTATTACAGGTTCTATAGGTGTTTATGGACGTCTTTTATCCATGGAAAAGATTCTTGAGTGGGCAGGATTAAATTATGATTCAAATAAAACTACTGAATTTGGAGACTTCAATCCTGTGACAGAAGACTGGCCTGAAGAAATAATAGAAACTTTTCAAGCAAATATTGATGAAACATATATGAATTTCACAACACAAACTTCAAAAGATAGAGATATACCTCTAGAAAAGGTTTTAGAGATTGCTAGAGGAAGAGTGTGGTATGGAAAAGATGCAGTTGAAATAGGTCTTGTTGATGAAATAGGCACCCTTGAAGACGCTATTAATTTTACAGCAGAGGCTATATTAGAGATTGATGACTTTAAAGTGGACTATGTAAAGCCTGCAAAAAATAGCAACAGCTTAAATTTTGCAATCTCACTTACTGAAGCTATATCTGAATTTGTGAATGGAAAAGAGTTAAGTAAAGGTAAAATGAGAAAAGAAATTAATGTCCTTTGCAGAGAGTGTTCTTTTATTGATTAATCCTTTTCTTTAAAAAGCCCATTATTGTCCTTTTCGATGGTCTTTTCTTCTCAGAGTAAAGAAATTGCTCAATCTCAACAAACAAATCTTTAATAGAGGAAATATCTCTTCTTACGATCTTTGATATATCTTCAATAAGCTCTTTTGAAAAAAAAAGTTTCAATTTTGTATTCATAAAATCAATAGCATCATCAACTTCATCATCAGAAATCTGTTCAATTGAAAAACAGCTCATCTGTTTAATCCTAGAAAGCAAATCAGGAAAAAAAATTAATTGAGTAATATGTAGTTGAGAAGAGATTAAAAGCTTTATCTTGCTGGTAAAAGCCTTATTTACAAGATTGAAAAGCTCTAATTCTATATCCTTGCTGGAGCAATGAATATTGTCTATACAAATAACTGAAAAAGAATCTATTTCATTAAAGACTTGTACATTATTGCTAAGGTTTTTAATATCGATATACAAACATTTTTGTTCGTTAAATTTCTTGTGATTAAGTACGCAGTTTAGCAAAAAAGTCTTTCCTAACCCTTTGTCTCCAGAAATAAAAAAATTATGTGCATCAGAATTATTAATAAATAAATCTAATTCATTTTTTAATATTTCATTTTTTTTTGAAAAATAAAAATTATCTAAGCTTGCATTAAGGTCTCTTTTAAAATTAAAAAAGTATTGATTGCTGGAGGTAATTTTATTCATTTAATTTTCTATATTTAAATATTCTTCTATCTTTTTTTTGTTAAATTTTAATTCAAGAAAATTTTTTTCATCGATTTGAATTACTTTAAATCCTATGAAATATTTTTCTGCATTAAATTCTATCTTCTTATTAGTCATGGAAACTTGATAATCATCTAATATCTTTTGACTTAACTCATATATTTTTTCCTCTAATCTGTATATTTCCTCATAATTAACAATATAGCTAATAACTAGATTGTCTTCTTCAGCCAAATTAACTGAACTTGAAAGTCCAAAAAAAAGTATAATTTTAGTGACTTTGAGAATTTTTGAATAATACATTACACAAACAGTTAACCATAAATGAATAAAGGCAAAATTAATTATAAATCATCAGGAGTAAACATTGATGAAGGGCAAAAATTTATTGAAGATATTAAATCTCTTACCAAAAAAAGGGATCTAAAAAATGCTCTAAGCAATATAGGTAGTTTTTCAGGCTATGTTAAACCGCCGAAAAAATACAAAGACCCAGTATTTGCACTAGCTTGTGATGGAGTAGGAACAAAAATAACCCTTGCACTTAAGCAAAAAAACCTTTCATCTATTGGAATAGATTTAGTAGCAATGTGTGTTAATGACTTAGTAGTTAGTGGTGCAACTCCATTAACTTTTCTTGATTACTATGGAGTATCAAAACTTAATAGAAATAAGGGAAAAGAAATTATAAAAGGAATTCTGAAGGGTTGTGATCAGGCTGGTTGCGAATTAATTGGTGGCGAAACTGCAGAAATGCCCAATCATTATACTAAAGATAATTTTGATTTAGTTGGGTTTGCGATGGGCATTAATGAGAGAAAAAATATTATAGATGGGTCAAAAATTAGAGAGAATAATGCAATACTTGCACTGCCCTCTTCTGGGTTTCACTCAAATGGATATTCTCTAATTAACAAAATAATAAATAGCAAAAAAACTGATAGAAAATTACAAAAAAAACTACTAACGCCAACAAAAATTTATGTTAAAGAAGTGCTTGAACTCACAAAAAAACTAAAAATCAATGGAATGGCACATATTACTGGAGGTGGGCTTGAAGAAAATCTTTCACGAATTAATTCTAGCTACACAATGATTATTGACAGAGATAAGTGCAAATTAAAGGGTATTTTTTTAGAAATTATGAAACTCGGCAATATCACAAGAAATGAAATGTACAAAGTCTTTAATTGTGGAATTGGATTTTGTTTAATTCTTGATAGAAAAGATGTTGAGAAGGCTAAGAAAATTAACTCAAAGTTATTTGAAATTGGATACGTTTCAAAGACAGAAAAAAAATTTATCTTCAAAAATTAATAAATGAATATTGTTGTCTTCTTTTCTGGTACGGGAACTAATCTTCAATCAATTCTTCAAAATGAGAAAAAATTAAACTACAAGGTAATATCAACTTTCACAAATAATCCTAATGCAAGTGGCATTGATATTTCAAAGAACTTTAATGTTGATTGTAAAATTTTGGACCATAAAAAATTTGATTCAAGAGAAGAGTTTGATGAGGAAATCAATTTTTATTTGCAAAAACTTAACCCTGATTATGTCATCTTGGCTGGATATATGAGAATTTTAAGTAATTTTCTGGTAGAAAATTGGAAACAAAAAATCATAAATATACACCCTTCCCTCCTGCCAAAATATCCTGGATTAAATACACATGAAAAAGCCTTGCTTGCAGGTGATAAACTTCACGGAACTACAATTCACTATGTAACTTCTGATCTTGATGCTGGACCAATTATCAGACAACAGAGTATTGAAATTGAACCAGATGATACTATTGAGTCTTTAACAGAGAAAATTAAAAAATTAGAAAATAAAATTTATCCAGAAACTATATCTAACCTTTAAAATGCGTTTATTTATCTTGTTCTTATCTTTTTCACTTATTTCTGATGAATTCAAGAGCTGGGATGCCAAGTTTAAATTTACACATTATTCTGCTGGTAATATAACTCTTAAAAGAAGTTTTAAATTTGATGACAATGAAATTACTTCTAGATTTGTTTTGAGGCCTCTTTTTATCTATGAGTATTCACAAAAATCCTCGCTAGTTCTTGAAAGTAATAAAGTTAAAACACTTTTTACAAGAGTGAAAAATAATGTTCCTGGTAGTAAAGAAAAAAGTTTCGAAGTCTCTTTTTTAGGTGATAGGATTGAGTCTCAGGAGCTTGGTTTTTCATTTTTAAAAGAAGAAAATGTGTTGGACCAGCTTGGAAGCGATCTCCAAATGCGACTTAATGTTAAAAATGGCGTTGATAACTTTTTCCTAAATGTAATTACAAATACAGAAGGAAAAATTATTGAGCGTGAATATAAGGTGATTGGAGAGAGGATTATTAATAAGAAATTTGGAAATATCAATTGCATAATAGTTAAGGCAACATCAAATGATGCGGGAGATATAACTTATTATATTTCTCCCGAGTATGATTTTATGATTATTGATAGTTTCATAGAGTTAAGAAATGGCAAAGTTAATAAACTATCTCTAGTAGACGAACCTAAGTTTTTGGAAGAGTGACACCCGTTTGTCCCTGATATTTACCCCCACGATCTTTATAACTAGTTTTACAAACTTGATCTGATTCAAAAAAAAGCATTTGAGCAACTCCCTCGTTAGCGTAAATTTTTGCAGGTAAATTAGTTGTGTTTGAAAACTCTAGAGTCACATGACCCTCCCATTCAGGCTCTAGTGGAGTTACATTTACAATAATTCCACATCTTGCATAGGTTGACTTTCCAAGACATAGAGTAAGTATCGATCTTGGTATCTTGAAATATTCAACTGTTCTAGCAAGTGCAAAAGAATTTGGTGGAATAATACATTCACTATCTTGTATATCGACAAAACTTTTTTCATCAAAATTTTTAGGATCAACTACTGACGAAAATGTATTTGTGAATATTTTAAATTCATTTGCACACCTTACATCGTAACCATAACTTGATACGCCATAGGAGATTACTTTTTTATTATCAACTTCTCTAATTTGCTCTTTTTCAAAAGGTTTAATAAGCTGATTTTTTTCTGCCTGTTCAATAATCCAATTATCAGATTTAATACTCATTCTTTGATTTCTCTTCTACCCTGAATAGCTCTGCCTAAAGTAGTATTATCAACATACTCCAATTCCCCTCCCATTGGAACTCCATAGGCTATTCTAGTGACTTTAACTTCTTCTTTTGTGATCTGATCTTTAATATAGAATGATGTTGCGTCCCCCTCCACTGTTGGACTAGTTGCAACTATTATTTCTTTAATATTTGAATTAGTAATTTGTTGGATTAATTTAGGAATGCCTAATTCTCCAGGGCCCAAGCCATCTATTGGAGAAAGTCTGCCCATCAAAACAAAATATTTACCCTTAAAGGTTCCAGAATTTTCTATTGCAAGTACATCTGAAGGATTTTCAACTATACATAGCATATTTTGATCTCTTTTTTCATCACTGCATATATTACAGATGCTTTGCTCAGTTAAATTTCTACATTGGTTGCAATTTCTTATTTGTTCGGTTGCTAACCTTAGTAGATCAGATAAATTTTTGGCTTTATCCCTATTTTTTTCAAGCAAATTAAATGCCATTCTTTGTGCAGATTTGATGCCGACGCCAGGCAAAATAGTTAAAGCATTTATTAATTCATTTAACAGATCAGAGTCATTCTTCATGGTCAATAATTATTAGTTTCTCTTTATTTAAAGTCTTGTCATAATTTTCTTGTAAATTTTTAATAAGAGAGCTGTTAATTATCTCTTTTTGAAAATCTTCAATTTGTTCTTTTCTTTTTTTCTTCCAGTTATTTGAGGGTGTATCAATTACCTTATCTATCTCCTCAATTTCTATATCAAGGTTACCAAAACCTGCATTTTCAAGGGATTTTTTTAATTCAGAAATATTATTTTCTTTTATTCTTTTTGCAAACATCTTTTCTCCAATAAAAATTACTTTGTTATCGGATGATCCTTTTATCTCGAGATTTGCAAAATGAGTTCTGGTAGGCCCAACAATATCAAGACTTTCAAAAGTTTCGAACCACAATTTAGGATCTAATTTTTTTTCTTCATTTGTTTGCTTTGATTCCTCTATTTCAATATTTTCCTCAGACTTTTCTGGTATTTTAGATTTAGTTTTCTTGGAATGTTCTATTGATTGGTCTTCAGACTTTTTTTTTGAATCGTCTTTAATTTCTTCGGTAGAGTTTTTTCTGCTATCTCTGAATGATAAACATTTCAAAACACTTATTTCAAATGCTTCTCTTGCTCTTCCAGAAGTTTGTGACTCATTAAATCCAGAATTGAAAAATTGATGATATAAATGAGCATCCTGAGGATCATTTCCTTTTAACATCTCTTGAATTATTTGTTTATGTAATTCAGCTAAAACTCTCTCAAAAAGAATTTGATAGTTTGTATCGAGGTCATAAAAACGTTTTAGTTCGTTGATAATGTTCTCGACATTATTTTCTGAAATATCACTTAATAATTTATCTACAGATGATTTATCTATTAGGCCATGAAATTTTGACATCTCTGCCTCAGTTATATTGTTATTGCATTGAAAAGCAGCCTGATCTGCAAGAGTAATTGAGTCTCTAATTGATCCTCCAGCTAATTCAACCAATAAATCTATTGCACCATCATCAAATGAAATATTTTCTTTTTTAAAAATATTTTTTATGTTCTCTGCAATAGAATTATCCGAAACAATCTTTAAGTTAAATTGTAAGCATCTCGATATAATTGTTTTAGGTATTTTATCTGACTCTGTAGTTGCCATTAAAAATACAACATGTTCAGGGGGTTCCTCTAAAGTCTTCAGCATAGCATTCCATGCATTTTTAGAGAGCATATGAACCTCATCTATAAGATAGATTTTGTATTTCCCATTTGAAGGACTGAATTGAACGCTGTCTAGCAGCTCTCTCATTTCCTCAACTTTGCTATTTGATGCTGCGTCAATTTCTATTAAATCTAAATGTGAGTTATTTTGTATATCTATGCAGCTAGGGCAGTTATTGCAAACATCGCCGTTATCTAAATCATATTGATGGCAGTTTAGTGCTTTTGCAAATAGTCTAGCAAGCGATGTTTTACCAATTCCTCTTGTACCAGAAAAAATATAACCGTTATGAATTTTTTGATTTTTAATAATATTTCTTAAAGCAACCACTGCATGATCTTGTCCTATTACTTCTGAAAAAGATTTTGGTCTATATTTTGTTGCTAAAGTCATATATCAAGATTTGTTGAACCTTTTATTATTTCATAAGTGAAACCTCGGTAGGACAAAAATCTCAAAATCTTTTGCTTATCTTCGTAATTAAGTTTTTTGTTACCCATTTTTTTTTCTGCAACATTTTTACAAATAGCATGCCAATCAATATTGAGCGAATATAAATCGTAATCATTATTTGAGATTGAATTTTTCTGGAGAAGTTGTTCTATGTAATTTGGGCCATAACCTGCTTCACTTTTGGATTTTATAAGAGATTCAGCAAATCGCTTATCTGATAACAAATTTTTATCAATGAGTTTATTTATAAGCTCTTGAATTTGTTCTTCGTTATCCTGAAACTTTTGAATTTTGCTTTTTAATTGTGAAATGGAGTGCTCCCTTCTTGATAGGATATCTAGCGCTTTATTCCAAAGATTTACTTCTGGCAATTCTTATTCAAGTGGAACTACTCTCGTTCTGCCGGCAGACCTGATAATTCTAACTTCATCTCCTTTACGGAAATTATAGTTTAGGTCTTCTGATATTTCTTGCACAACTGAAATTTCTTTTCCATTATTTTCAAGAAGAATTATTAACTCTAGCCCCTTCTTTCTTGATAGAGACTCTCCTACTTCACTTCCAACAACTGAACCAACCAGCCCTCCAACTAATCCACCAATTAACTCCGATGTATCTCCATCACCGTCAGCTGATCTTTTTGCAGCTGATCCTGTTACGATTGCACCAATTACAGAACCCGATGCAGTTCCAACATCCCTATCCCCCTCTATAATTACCTCTTTGACTGATACAACAGTGCCTGAGAGGACTATTTGAGATTTTCCTGCTGCATCTCTAGGCACAACGTTTGGCTTGAATCCACCAGTAGCACAGCTAGTTAGAAAGACTAAAGAAAAGGTTAAAAATATTTTAAGTTTATTGCTCATATTTACTTTGATTAATCATAAGAGGAAAAGTTCCCTCATGTAATTTAAATAAGTCCTCAACTTTACAATTCAATATTGTAGCAATCTTTAATGATAATACTGTAGAGGGAATATAAATTCCATTCTCAATTGCATTGATACTTTTACGTGATACCTGTACAGCCTCTGCTAAAACAGCCTGAGTTATACCAGCCTCTTTTCTTTTAAGCGTTAGCAGGATTTCTAAATCTTTATGATTTTTACCCATGTATATTTTCCTTGTTAAATAATAATGTAACTTATACTACTCATTATTTCAATAAAAATCAATATTTTGAGAAGTATAGGTTACATTTATAAAAAAAAGCTTGATTTTTTAAAACTTATCTATAAATTAAACGATGTTGGTGCTCGGGTGAGGCCAGCAATTAATTAACTAGTCGCTTATAAGGAGGACATTATGTTAATAAATTTTACTGATCCAATGTTTTCAAACCGAGTTTTAGGTTTTGAAACACTCGTAGATAGACTCGAAAGAATTTCTAATGAGTCTCAATCTGGTTACCCACCTTACAATATTTTTAAGGATGGGCTTAAGTTTAAGATAGAAATTGCTCTAGCAGGCATCGATAAAAAAGATGTTGATATTGAGCTGTGTGATGGAGTGCTGACAATTAAGCATGATGGTCCTAAGGAGGACGATTCTGCTGAAGAAGCATTGCACAAAGGCATAGCCAAAAGAGCATTCAAGCTAAAATTTACTTTAGCAGAAGATCTTGAAGTTTTAGGTGCTGCAATAAAAAATGGTTTACTTACTGTTAACCTTGAAAGAGTAGTACCTGACCATAAAAAACCTCGTGTAATTGAGGTAAAATAACTACGGGGCGGGAGACCGCCCTATACTTTATGAAATCTATAACGAAATTATTTTTATATCTTCTAGTTATATTAGGTATAAGTGTTCAAAGCAGTGTTCAAAATGAATACTCTTCATTTTCTGTTATAGGTAAAAACAATTTAATAAATCAACCTGGATCAATCGAGCTGGGTTTTAAATTCGCTTTAAAAGATGGTTGGCATACGTATTGGTTAAATGCCGGTGATTCTGGAGGACCTGCTGTATTTGAATATAAAAATAATTCTAATTTAGTTATTTCTGACATAACCTGGCCTGGACCTCAAAAGATTCCATACCCTCCTCTCATGACATATGGATTTAAAAATGATTTGGTTATTCCTTTTAAGCTAACTCTAAATAACTTAGAAGATTCTCAAATAGAAATAAAAACAAAATTTTTAGTTTGTGATGATATTTGCATACCACAAAATGATTCTTTCTCTTTAGAGTTAAAAAATGGGATTTTAAATATTAAAGAAGCCCCAAATGAGCTTTTGAGATGGAAATCTATTGTTCCCACAAGAGGACCTCCGGTAAAGATAGTTTTTCCGAGCCAGAGTGGCGTCCTGGAGATAATTTCAGATCAAATCGATGAAAGCTCATATTTTTATCCATACATAGATGGTGTAATCGATTATTCAGTTGCACAAAAAATTTCAATTAAAAATCAAGCACAAGAAAACTCACTAGCTCTTTCCATGTTGGATACTTTTGATGGACAAATTTCTGGAGTTATATCCTCAAAAAATGGGTTTAGCGAAATTAATGAAACAATTAAAATTACATCATCTGTTTTAGAAAGTTCTTTAGCCGAGATAAGTTTAATGACAGCTTTATTTTTCGCTTTTATTGGAGGTTTGATACTTAACCTAATGCCATGCGTTCTGCCAGTAATTGCTTTAAAGGCCTTTTCTCTCATTAAGAATTCACAAAATTCTAATAGCTCAATTACTTTAAATGCTTCTCTTTACGTATTCGGTGTTTTAGCAACTTTTTTAGGTATTGCAGGAATTTTGATTGCATTGAAGGGAGCAGGTGAAAATATTGGTTGGGGCTATCAGTTACAATCTCCAATAATCGTTGGTTTTCTAAGTACTTTAATGTTTGTAATTGGGCTTATCCTTTTTACAGATATCAATTTTGGCAACAGCTTAACAAAACTAGAAAATTTTAATAATACTTCTAGTGCATCGGGCTCATTTTTGACTGGAGTTTTATCAGTTTTAGTTGCTTCACCATGTACTGCCCCATTTATGGGTGCAGCGCTAGGATATGCATTAGTGCAATCTAATACTTTTTCAATGCTAATTTTTCTATTCCTTGGACTTGGATTTGCATTACCATATTTTCTAATTGCAATTTTCCCAAGACTTGTTGAATTCTTACCAAAACCTGGAGAGTGGATGAAACATTTAAAACAATTTTTTTCATTCTTAATGTTTGGAACAGCAATCTGGTTATTTTGGGTATTATCAAACCAAGTGGAGACAAACTCACTTCTTACAATACTAATAGTTTGGCTAGTCATTTCTTTTTTCATATGGTTTTTACCTCTCAAAATTTCAAAACCAATTAAATACTTAAGTTCTTTAGTAATTTTATTCTCAACTATAATTTTTCTTGACTGGGGTTTTAAGCAGAAAGGTGTAGAAACCTTGGTTAATGAAAACTCTTGGACTAAAGAAAGAGAAATTTCCCTTAGAAATCAAGGTTCAGCATATTTCATTAACTTTACTGCAGCTTGGTGTATTACTTGTCAGGTAAATGAGAGAGTTGCATTGACAGAGAGAACATTAAAAGAATTTGATAAAAGAAATATAAAATATTTCAAGGCTGACTGGACAAATAGAAGTGATGAAATTTTCCAAGAATTAAAAAAATATCGTAGATCTGGTGTTCCTGTGTATGTATTTTGGAATAAAAATCTAGAACAGCCTATAATTTTAAATGAAGTTTTAACAGAAAAATATGTAATGGAGGTTACAAAATGAAAGCTAAAATTATTCTTATTATTTTCTTTGCAATGAATATTTTTTCTCTTGCAAAAGTTGGAGAAACTGCACCTAACTTTTCACTAATTAATCAAGACAATAAAAAAATCAGCCTTGAGGAGTTTCGTGGCAAAAAAGTAGTCCTAGAGTGGACTAATCATGAATGTCCCTTTGTTAAAAGGCACTATGAGACTGGCAACATGCAAAAACTTCAAAAAGAATTAGTTGAAGACAATGTAATTTGGCTTTCTATTGTTTCTTCTGCAAAAGGCAAACAAGGATATATAGATCAAGACCAAGCTAAGGAACTTACCCTAACAAGAGATGCATCCCCTAATCATGTTCTTCTTGACGAGGATGGTTCTGTAGGTAAAAAGTTTGTAGCTAAAACTACACCTCATATGTATGTAATCGATGAAGATGGCATGCTTAAATATCAGGGTGCAATAGATAACCTTGGGACAATGGGTGCTCTTTTTAGCACGGATCTATCGAAGGGAGTAAATTTTGTTAGAGAAGCAATTCAAAATCTTAACGCAGGATTAGAAATTGAAAGTAGCAGCACAAGGCCTTATGGGTGTTCTATAAAATACTAAAAAATATAGTCAGCCCAAGATTTGTCAGGAAAATCTGACCTATTTAACTTATGTCCATTTAATAGATGAGCAAATGATGGTTTTTTTGGCTCTATTATTGGCTTAAGAGTTTTGGAACCTTTTTTTGTATTGCATGATTTGCAACATGTAACAATATTCTGCCATTCTGTCTGTCCCCCCTTAGATCTTGGTATTACATGGTCTAATGTAAGCTGATTTACATCAAAAATATCTAAACAATACTGGCATTTATACATGTCTCTGAGATAGACATTTGACCTGGAGAACTTTACGTAATTTTGAAATTTATGGAATCTCTTCAACATAATTATGCTTGGAACTTCTACCGTAACTGATGGTGAACGCACAACCCAATCTTCATGATTTTTTACAATAACTATGTTTCTTGTAAAGATTAGTTTGATAGCAGTTTTCCAATCTAAAGTTGATAAAGGAAAATAGCTCACAGGCTTACCATTTCCATTTAAAAGAAGACAATCTTTTGGCATAGTTCTTAAAATAATTTAATAATTCATCATAAATTATATTTTGCTTGTATCAACATAAGCTGTATGATTATTCTGTATAAATTTTTTGCTTATGATTGAACCATTTATACTTTTTGGGGAACAACACATTGAGACTCTTGCTTATACCTTCGGTATAATTGTTTTGATTTGTTTAATAAGTAATTTCATCAGCACTTCCCTTCAAAATATTGTCACAAAAATTATAGGTTTCTCTCTTTTAGGCTTTGAAATTATTAGGCCATTTTTATACATTTTTGTTTTTGAAAAACCTTGGGAGACTTACCTTCCGTTACATATGTGTGCGTTTAGTGCATTTCTTATAGGTATTTTCTTGTTAAGCAAAAGCAGAAATCAAATGTTCTTCGAGCTCCCTTACTACTGGGGTGTAGGAGGTGCAACTATGGCGCTTGCGACACCAGATCTTACACTTGGGTGGCCCGATGTTGAATACTTTTTCTTCTTCTATGGCCATGGCCAAATTTTATTGGGAGTGTTTTTTGCATTAACTGTTTTAAAATACCGTCCACATCTGCAAAATTTTTGGAGAATGGCAGTTATAACTATTCTTCTTCTAATACCAATTTACGCAGTGAATATTTTAATTGGAGGAGATGCAAATTATTGGTATTTAATGGATAAACCTGCCGGAGACTCTCTAGCAGTTTTTATGCCTGAAGCTCCTTATCATATGTTGGGCATTGCACCCTTAGCACTAATTGTCTTTTTCATCACATACATACCTTTCTTGTTGTGGGACAAATTTAAAAAAGCATGACAAAATTCGATTACATAATTGTTGGCGGCGGTTCAGCAGGTTGTGTCTTAGCCAATAGATTAACGGAAGACAAAGCAACTAATGTTTGTCTGATTGAAACTGGCCCGAAAGATAAAAATCCTTTAATTCATATACCTGCAATGTATGCATTTTTAAGAGGAGCTAACCTAATTTATGAGTACGATACAGTTCCACAGAAAAATTTTAGTGATGTTACATTAGCTGAGGGGCCTGCAAAAATTTCAGACACATTTGGAAGGACTTACTCAGTTCCTCAAAGTTATGAAGAAAAGAGAAAAGGGTACCAACCTAGAGGTAAAGTTCTAGGTGGCTCAAGCTCGGTTAATGGCATGCTTTATGTTAGAGGGCACAAATGGGACTACGATCATTGGGCTGAACTAGGTAATGAAGGATGGTCTTTTAAAGATGTGCTTCCATATTTTAAGAAATCTGAAAATAACGAAGTTTTTTCAGATGATTTACATGGCAAAGGCGGACCCTTGAATGTTGCTGCTCAAAGACATGACAACCCATTCACAAGGTTTTTTGTTGAAGCAGGTTCAAAAGTTCATAAATTTAATAACGACTTCAATGGTGATGATCAAGAAGGTGTTGGAATATATCAAGTAACCCAAAAAAATGGTCTTAGGTGCAGTAGTGCTGTAGCCTATCTCAACCCAATAAAAGATAGAGAAAACTTGACTATATTCACAGACACTACTGTAGAAAAGATTGAATTTGAAAAATTAAGAGCAAAATCAGTTAAATGTATAAGTAAGGACAAATATTTCTCTTTAGAAGCAAACAAAGAGATTATTTTATGTGGTGGTGCCTATGGTTCCCCTACCCTTTTAATGAGATCTGGAATAGGTGACAAAGATTTTTTAGCGTCAAGACATATTGAGTGTCTTGTAGATTTAAAAGGAGTTGGTGAAAACCTTCAAGATCATCTTGACTATATTACAACGCATCGAGTTGATGACTGGGAGCTTTTAGGTAGTTTCTTCAAATCATTAAAGTTTACTTTTAGAGCACCTATAGAATTTATGAAATTAATTTTTCAGAGGAAAGGGATGTTTACTTCGCCTTTAGCTGAAGGAGGTGCTTTTATAAAATCATCAAAAGATAAGGAAATTCCAGACATTCAGTTACATTTTGTAGTAGCTATGGTTGAAGATCATGGACGTCAAGACCTATGGGGGAATGGCTTTAGCTGTCATATGTGTCTTTTAAGGCCTGAATCAAGAGGAACTGTGAAAATTGCAAGCAAAGACCCATTTGAAGATCCTTTAATTGATCCCAATTATCTTTCGGTTCAATCCGATATTGACACAATGGTAGATGGATATAAAAGAATGATGGAAATTATGAATACTGAGCCGTTAAGTAATTATAAAAATATTAGAAATCCTATAGACATTAATAATGATCAAGCTATAGTCAATGCTCTTAGAGAAAGGTCAGATACAATATATCACCCTGTAGGTACGTGTAAGATGGGCAATGATGAAATGGCTGTAGTGGATAGTGAGCTCAAAGTAAAAGGCGTTAAAAATCTAAGGGTTGTTGATGCTTCTATTATGCCGACGCTAGTGGGTGGAAATACAAATGCACCTTCAATGATGATTGGTGAAAAAGCAGCTGATATGATAAGAAACTTAAAATGACTGCACAGGCATTGAATTTACTAGACACATCTCACATCCTCACATTTATTTTTTGCATTTTTGTTATAGTTTTTTTACCAAGACTCTTCATAGGTTCAAGCGAGAAGACAATCAAGATTTTACGCTATACACTTGCTTTTCTTATGATTTCTCATGAGATTTTCGATCCATTTTTTAAAGTTGAAGTTAGAAATTACGCAATGGTAGATGCGCTTCCACTCCATATGTGTGCTTTTTCAACTTGGTGTATATCTATTTATCTTTTAGGTGGCCCTAGAATATTTTTCTTGTTTGCATATTTTTGGGGAATAGTTGGTGCAGGAATGTCTTTATTAACTCCTGATACTGCGCTTGGCTTCCCATCTCTTGAATATCTAAATCACATGTATGGACATTTGCTTATAATTTTGGGAGTATCCGTAGCAATGGTCTTAATGGATCAAAGACCATATTTTAAAGACTTTCTCAAAATAATTACTTACACAACTTTTGTTTTCTTGCCATTGATGTATGTACTAAATTTTGCTCTAGAAACTAATTATTGGTACATTTTAGAAAAACCTAGTGGAGACAATATTACAAGCTTTATGCCGGATGCTCCTTATCATATCTTTGCACTTATACCTGCTGCATGGTTTTTCACTTATTTGGTGTATGTCCCTTATCATTTAAAGGATGGGAGAGCAAATTAGCATTTTAGAGGTTCACTTTCATTCAGTAACTTCTACTAACGAAATTTGTTTAGAAAGATTAGAAGAAAAAAAACATTCTTCAGTGCTTATTTCCAGCAATTCACAAACAAATGGAAGAGGAAGAAATCAAAACAAGTGGCATAGTAAAGAAGGTAATATTTATTTTTCATTTGGTTTCATAAAAGATGCTCTTTCAGAGAATTTACCCATTAAAACAGCAGTAATAGTAAGCGATGCAATACAAGATTTCTTTGATATTGATATTCAACTTAAGTGGCCTAATGATTTGGTGTACAAAAATAAAAAAATTGGTGGAATTTTAGTTGAGTCAGTTAATAGCGATGGTAAATTTTTTGTCGTAATTGGGGTAGGAATAAATCTAAAACTGGATGCACTAGAAGCTCACTGGGGAGATCTAAATCTGAAAGTAAATGAAGGGGAAAGATTAAAATTTATTAAATTTGTTTTTAAAAAGTTATCAAAAATTAATGAGGATAATTTTCTAAGCGACTGGAAAGAAAGGTGGGAGAAAAAATGCTTCCATATGAATCAAGAAATACTAATCTTGCCAGATGAAAAAAAAGCTGTTTTTTTATGCATCGACACTTCGGGAAGAATGATTGTTCACTTAGATGGTGAAAAGAGAGCTTTCAGTAGCTCAGAAGTTAAAATAAGAAATGCTTATTAGTTAACAAGCATTTCTCACATTAATTAATTCCAATTTGAAAAAATAAATTCTTCATAGAAGCTATTTTGCCCACTGCATTTGGCAATCTTGTCAAATCTCTTTGAGTTTTCAGGGTACTTTGAAGAAAAATCTACGTATTTCTGTGCCATTGTCGCTCTGGATTCGAATGAGTCCCAGTGAAATACCTGAATAAAATCAAATTCAAATTCATCTTCCCATCCAAGATATGGAAATAGATAATGATGCTTCCACCCTTTAAAACCATATTCAATAAGTTCAGATTCATTAAGTTTGGCAGCAGAAAATAGTTTTTCACTGTTGCCAGAGGCTGTAAATTTACATGCAGCAAACTGAACAGGTTTTTTCTCATCTTTCTTTTCAGATGAGATTTCACTTTTGCCAACTAAAAAATTATATACGGCTCGCCACTTTTTGCAGTCTGCTACTTCAGGTGGTTTTTCGTAGTCATTTAAGTACGATCCCCACTCTTCATACATGGACTGCCCATCTGGCCAACTTCCCCACAGAACATAATCGTATTGAAATTCTCCTGCATGCATTGGAGCCAAAAATGATTGTTCGTACTGCGAACCTACACTTTCTACAAACTCACCATATTTGCTTGCAATATTTTTTGCATCATCAATAGAATTTTCATCCTTTAAATTACACCAGGCAAATTCAGAACGATATTGTTCCTCCTGTGAAAAAGAAAAAAATGAAATAATTAAAAGTACTAAAATTCTCATAAACACTCCTACTACAAACTTATCATAAATTTCTTAAAATAATTTTTTTTACTTCAAATAGTATAATTAAACAGTGATTAAAATTTATGCCACAGAAAATTCAAGATCAGTAAGGCCAATTTGGACGGCAGAAGAGCTTGATATTGATTATGAACTTGAAATAATGCCATTCCCTCCAAGGGTTTTTAAGAAAGAGTATCTTGATGTGAATATGCTAGGCACTGTTCCCTATCTGATTGATGGAGATATAAAAATGACTGAATCTGTTGCAATGTGCCAATATCTAGTTGAAAAATTTGGCCCCTCAGATTTACAAGTAAAGCCTAATGAAGCTGACTATCCAAATTATTTAAATTGGCTTTTTCATGCCGATGCGACACTTACTTTTCCACAAACTGTAGTCCTAAGATATAAATTTCAAGAACCTGGTGTTGCTGATGGTGCAGTTGAAGGTTACAGCAGATGGTTTGTTTCACGCTTAAAACTTCTTGAAAGTAGTTTAGCTGATAGAGAGTTTCTTTGCTCAAATCGATTCACCATCGCTGATATATGTGTGAGTTACGCAATAAATTTAGCAGAAGCTCTTGGCATTGAACAAGCAATGAAACCAAATATAACAAGATGGACAGAAAACTTATTTAAAAGAAAGGCATTTCTAAAGGCCAAATCTTTAAAATATGAAGAATAATGAAAATAATCTCTAGATTCTTATTTGTTTTACTTGCTCAAGTAATTTTTCCTGACGAGAGACCTAACATCTTGGTAATTATGGCAGACGATATGAGCCTAAGAATTAATGCTCTAGGCGATAAAGCTGCAATTACTCCAAAAAATAAGTACAATTTTATTAATACTTAAACAAATTATGGGGGTAATTATGTTGAAAGTAAGAAATTTATTCTTTATTGCTTTTCTACTGAATTCTTTTATTTTTGCACAAGACAATAATGAAGGGGTAGAAGAAGTAATCGTAACTGCACAGAAAAAAGAGGAACGATATGTTGATGTTCCTGTTTCTGTGACAACTGTATCAGGTGAAGCTTTAG
>CESS01006441.1_pt1 | contig 26396 bp, 19 predicted proteins | sample 326931 | NCBI WGS metagenome assembly CESS01 (sample SAMEA2591098, study PRJEB7988) | marine metagenome | biome: marine biome (ENVO:00000447); feature: deep chlorophyll maximum layer (ENVO:xxxxxxxx); material: saline water (ENVO:00002010), including plankton (ENVO:xxxxxxxx) | depth 55 m
AAATTTTTTCCATGCGCCACGGGCGTTTCTTTTTTGATGATTTTTTTCAAGAACTAATCCTCGTATATAACCATCTAAATTAGCTCCAGACAAACCTGTCTTGTAGCCACCCTTTTTTTTCTGACCCGGATCTAACATTAACTTGCCGCTGAAGCTGATCCGTCACCAAACTGCTTGGCAACAACACTCTTAACAAGGCTAAGAACAGCAGTACCGCCTGCAATTCCAGCCGCTTTCATGCTTCCCATGTCACCAATGGTGAACACAGCAAGGAATGATTGCGCAAATGTGGCAACCACTCTCTCTAGTACGTCTTTGTTAAACATTATTTACGTTTACCTTTCTTTACCTTCTTATAAGGTACTTTCTTAGCCTTCCCTTTGGAAGAGCTAGTTGCATATTTAGGCATTAGTTGCTCCTATTCCTGTAGTTGTTCCACTAATAATAGCACCAGCTTGACCAGTACCTCCACCAGCGAATCTAGATATTCTTCGTTGCTTTCTACGTTCTAACATGTCTTTTAATTCTAAAGCGTCCGTTTCACCAGCTATATCAATACCAAATTGTGAGCTAACACCCTGTGTTTCATACTGCAAATTAATATCTTCACCTACTTGTTCAGCAAACAAAGCTTCTTCTTGTTTAAGATTAGCAAAAGAGTTCCATACTTGAGCCTGAGACAAACCAAGATCAGCTATTTGATTAGCCATTTCTGCGTTCCAACCTTGATCTAAACCAGCTACCATTTTACCCCAACCGCCTATTTCAGCAGTTTCTATATCATCCTGAACTGATGCCCAATCTTGATTAGGATCTAAAAACATTTTCATCTCAATAGATTTAGCCCACGTAGGTCCGTACCATTGCATTAATGTTTCTTGAACTTCTCTAGGTACAGAGTAAGTAATACGTTCTGCTTCAGTTAGTCTTTCATTAACTTCAGGCATACCTACACCATTTTCAATAAGTGTTGTTATTAAATTAGATTGTTCAGCAGGAGTGTATGATACACCAAACTGTTGTAAAGAAGTATTCACATCTTTTTCAAAAGCAATGTACTCACCCGGAGTTGGAATATTTTTTTCTTCACGTTCTCTCATGTTAGTAATAGCAGGGAATCTTTCTTTAAAAGCTGGTTGTTCATACATTTCTAATAATGCACGTTCAGCAGTAAAAGAAGGATCTGCTTTAAATTCATTATGTGCCCATGTCCAAAGTGCAGAAATGTTTTCTGTGCTCATTCCTGCGTTACGTAAAGCAAGCATAAATGCATCTTGCATTCTGTTAATAACGCTTTGACCAGATTCAGCCATTGGGCTACCAATAGTTTCGGTAGTGCCGTCACTGTAAACAAATGTTGTTGTACCATCAGCATTTTCTATACGATTAATTACTGTAGGAGCATAAGGATTAATACTACCCGGATGTACACCACCTGACTGAACCACTGTTCCAGCAATGTCGCCGCCTACTTCCATAGCTGCTTGTGCTTGAGCAGAAGTCATACCAAATGTTTCTTCTAACTGCTCTTGACCAACACGCCATTTTAAAATATCACTACGAATATTTTCAGCAGCTTCCCAACCTGAACCACGACCACCTTCAACTGTGCCAGCTATTTCTCCAGCCCATCGTGCAATATCTTCTTGAGTAACAGCAGATGTTAAATTGCCTTGCCCTACTGCCCCTAACCTTTCAATAGTTTGAGCTAAAATATTTAACGGATCCATATCATCTACATTTAAACCCGGAACTCCTCTAGCTAAATCAAAAAGATTGTCTGCCATTAGTAACCACTCCTAAACATACGTGCCGCTCCTGTAATAAAGTCATTGTGAAAATCTTGAGATTCGGTAGAGTACTGAAACTTATCCATGTTGCTACGAGCATGAGTCATTAATTCTTGTGAGCTTCTAAACCGGCGGTTTCCATTCTCATCTGTGAACGAATAGTTAGCAAGCAACCAAGGGTCATCAGGTAAAAGACTTGCGTCTTGCCATAAATTTTTAACAGAAAGATACTGTCCATTTAAAACTTCATCTAACGTAGTGCCTGTAGCTATGTAATCTTGTCTTTCTTCTGGAGTAAACGGCCATTCAATACGATGGAATGCACGTTTAGTTATCTCAGCATCCACCATTTCTTTAGTCATTTTTTCAGACTTAACATCAACAGCCCATTTGCGTAGTTGACTATCAGAGAAGTCTTGAAAATTTCGTTTGCCTAAAGCGCGCCAGTCGTTCATAAGAGAACGTATACTCCCAACACCAAAAGACATTGTGCCAGACATTTTTGATATAAGATTACCGTCATCATCAGTCCAGTTAGCAAGAAATTGTTTTTCAACAAGTTGTTTAGCTTTTTCTTTAAACTCGTCTGGTCTGAAACCTTCTCTGTCTCTACCTAATTTAAAGGTTGCACCACCATTAGACATAATAAGATATGCGTAACCGGCAAGTTCAAAGTTATTTATAATAGATAAAGCTTCTTTGCCGCCTGCTTCTCTTATAGCTTCTTTAGCCCACTCTGTAAATTCTAAAATAGCTGAATTGTATGCATTAGTTTCAGGTCGATCTGCAATGCCAACAATGCCAGTCCAAGGACGCCAAGCATCTCCACCCATTGTAGTATTCATAACACTTTGGATGTCACCTTCACCGCCGTAATTGTAGAAAAACTCCATGTGATCTGAAACTGATTGTTGTTGATCCATCCACCAGTCTTGTGCATATAAACCGTGAGTATCATCATAGAAAAAATCATGTTGTAAAGTCTCAACTTGATAACCCATATCTTGGCCTTGGTCAGAAGGCACTTCATTAAATTTATCTACCCAAAAATCAAAGAAATCTTCAACCAAAGGATTAGTGTCGCCCCATAAATCTAACCAATTCCAATCACCTAATTTACCGTCAGCGCCCGGAATGTAAGGGATTTGACTAAGAGGAATAGGAGGTGCAAGAGGAAGATCTCCTTCTTGTACAGGCTCACCTTGCGGATCAAATGGTTCTTCTACGTTTACTGGAGGTAAAGTTTCTCCTGTAAATGCACTAAAAGATTCTGAAAACTCAGCAACAGAACCAGTAGCATCATAAGAATCTAATTCAGCTACTACAAAATCTTGAAAAGTGTACTCACCAGTACCAGCGTAATCAGCAAACTGCCAAATATTGTTAGCCATCATAAAGAAATCTGTGAGTTGTTCTATGTCATACTCACCACCATCACCAAGTTGACTAATTAACATAGTTTGTATATCTTCACGAGTTCCATACCCGCCTGCACGAAATTCGTTATTTAATACTGTGTAAATATGTTCACCAATAATATCAATAGCTTCAGGAGTAGCTCCTGTTGGGTACATATTTGCAAGTTCTTGAATGAAATTTTTTAACCCTTCAGCATTTAACATAACTCCTTGCGGATATTCAGGTGAAGTGTCTGGTGGACCAGACGGATTAAATAATGGTGTTGTATCTGCCATCAGGTTCTCCTTCTCAAACCAGCATCAGGATAAAACTGCTGTTGCATAGCAAACTTTTTTAAACGATCAGAATCCCATCCCTGATCGGCAGGAGGGATAATAGTTTTACGATTAGGTTTTCTCCATATATGAGGAAGATCAGCAGATACTTCTACCCCAAATCTTGGAGCTAAACTAATAGCTTCTTCTTGATCTTTTATACTTTCGTAACCAACAAACACAGCGTCACCATTTCGTAAATCCATTTGAACATCTGTAGGTAAAATCTTTTCAGGGTTCTCTCCTATCTGACGAAGCTCACCACTTATACCATCAAACATAGAAGGATCTTCTGCGCCAGCAATAATTGTTGAGCCAGCTAAAGCAGAGTTCATACCAAAAATTTGATTAGCAATACCCGGATTTAAAGAATCAATACTTTGATGCCCAGTACCTCGCGCACCTTTACCTATTACATTTCCTAATTTACTAGCAAAATCAATAAGTTTACTTGCGTGATCTGGGTTTGTTGCTAACCATGTTGTTACTGTCGCGCCACCAGCACCAGCTAATAGCCAACCATATAATTTTCTACTGTTTTCTTGACCATAAACACTATCTTGATCGAATACATTACCTTTACCCGGACCACCAAGAGGCAAGTCTGGTGCCGCTGTTGGTTTTATTGTTGGGTCTTCATGGTATTTTCTTCCACGTAAAAATTTTGCTAATGCTTCTTTTTCTTCTGGTGTCCCACCGGGACTCATTATAGAAACACCACTACTATCAGGAAGAATTTCATCATCTTGATTAAATGGTTGTCTAGATAAATCTAAACCATCAATTATTTCCTCATCAGTTAAACCATCTCCAAAGTATGGATCTTCAGATTGCTTTGCAGAATAATTTATTATCATTTGATCTACATCTTGAACATTCACATCCATATCTATTAGCTCAAAAAATTGCTCTAACTGATCGTCGTTATGAACATTAATACGTAACCAATCTTCATCAAATCCTAAGTCTTTTATTTTTTGATAATCCGCATCAACAGCCTTAGCCATAAAAGAATCCCAACCATCATAACGAGGGATACCCATTTCGTTGCCTACCCTTTTAACAAAATCAGTAATGCCCCCATCCCATTCGTCTGGTGGTGGTGAATTTATATCATCTAAAAGTTTTTGTATGCCAGCATCAGGGCTATCTTTTTCTAACATCTTTTCCATTTGTTCTATGCCCCACTCAGGACTTTCAGTAAGCGCTCTTCTTTCACGATTAGCTATAGCTTGTTGCATAAAAGGCAACAAATCTTCTTTACTAATCTTGTCAGGGAATTCGTAACCCATCCCACCCTTAATAGGATTACCTTTGTATTCTTGTTTAAACAAACTTAAAGCATCAGCTAAAGTATTAGGATCACGCCAAGGATCATCATCAATCATTGAAGCAGAACGATCCCAAAGAGACTGCACTCTTTCTGCGTTTTGGTTATAAAAAGCATCATCAAGTAAATCAGATTCAGATAACTCATCTAAAACTTCTCGGATTTGTTTAGGAGCCATTCCCCCATGCGCCGCACTTTTGCCTGCAATATAATTTTCGTATTCATTTATTTGATGTTCGAGTTCCATTAACTCGTTATCCCATTGTTCTCTATTAAGTTTTCTATTAAGAGGAATAGGATCAGTAAATGTTTTTCCTTCATCTATCAATCTTTTAAACTCTGTTATACCCGGATCAACAGGCATGTCACGTCTAATAGTTCCTATTGAATTTGGACCTTGATCTGGACCAGCTACTCTTGGAGTTGATCTTGATACAGTGCCATCTGGTAAAAGTGTTAATTGATTTCTTTTCAATCTGTTTGCAGGATTAAGCCAACGTGAAAAAGATGTAACTGCTTTACCCATAGCCTGCCGTCCAGCAGGACCAAGCATCGCACCTATACCCAATTCAAGTCCCCATTCAATAGCGCTATTAGGAAGTATCGGTAACAAATGAGCAAACTCACCATCGTGCGGTCTAACAACTTGACTATCATCTAATTGATTTAAAACATTTTGATCCATTACACCAACAGTTCTACTGTCTGGTCTTAACTTCACTCCCGGATATCTAGGATCACCACCAGAAGCTATAACTTCTTCAGTGTTAGGCCCACGAAATGATCCCATTCGCCCCACAGCACCCGAACTGGGACGATGTGCTTGACTCATATATCCTGATTCAAATATTTTTGTTTCCTCAAAAGGATTTTTATGATAAAAATTATGACCATCGACATCCCACGCATACATAATGTCACGCGAACTAGCACCTAAAGTTGTTAATACATTAGTCAATCCGTCATATGTTAAACCTAAATCGTTTAAAATTACATCAGCTTGCTTTACAAAAAGTTCAGACTCAACAGGAAAATTTAATTCGCTTTTAGATAATTTTGCATTAATGCCTTCAGGAAAACTACCCGGATCTGTAGTAGAAGTACTTCTTCCTATCTTTCTTTGATGCGCCATAGGCACACCCATCTCCGATACACCAACATGCACAGCACGTAAAAGTTCTAAATAAGCTGAAGCTACTTTCCAATCAGATGGTTTAACTGTCATTGGTTTCTTCCTGTCGGCATGTTAGTCAAGTTACGTCTTCTAGCTATAACATTAGCTATCTGAGAGAACGGTTGTGGGTTCACACCAGTCAACTGATTAGCTTTAGCTATACGTTCCTCTAAAGTTCTAAACAATTCAGGCTGTTCAGCGCTAGGTTCTAACACTAACTCTTCCCGTATTTCTCGTGCCATGCGTTCGTAATCACGCATCGTGTATGAATAGTCTGTTCCAACTCTTGCTCCTAAAGTATGACCAAAAGTATTTAATGCATTAGCTAACGAACCGCTTTCACCAATAGCGGCCTCTTCTCCTTGTTGCTGTATAAGATCTAAAAAGAAACTAACAATAACATCTCTAGCGGCTTTTCTAGTAACGGCTCTAGGGTCTACGTAATCGTCATAAACAACATCCATGTTGTAAATTTCTCCACGATCCTGTGTCTGAATATCTGGAACCCTTTGGAACTGACCCGGATTTAAACCTGCCTGATAAAAAGGTTTTGTAGCTGTACCTGAACCCAACGCTGGCGAGTTTTCTATTGCTTCTATTTCTTCTTCGCTTAAAGCACCTGATTGTTTAGCGTAACGATAGTAATCAAAATCAGAATCGTTAGCTCCTATAAAAACATTCTCATCCCAGTTTTCATCTTGGTAAAATAATCTCATAGCAATATCAGCAACCGCCTGCTGTGCAGGTAAACCACCTCCACCAAAAGCTTCCTCAAACATTTCTTGATCCTCACCCAAAGGAGAATCTCTCATTTCTTTTATCTGGGCTTTAAGTTTCTCACGTACATTAGCTTTACCTTCCTCAGAAAAAGTTCTACCACTTCTACTAGCGAGACTATCTAACCCACCGATCACACTTTCTATAGCATTCAAGTACCCTGTTTCTTGCCCACCCCTGCCCGGAAGAGTTTCTAATTTACGAGCAACACTTCTGTTTATAACAGTGTCTAAGTATGCGGAACCATCAGGTGAAAGTTCTGCCTTGGGCGTATTTAATCCTTCTTGGAGAAAATCTACCTGCAACATTTGAAGAGCGTCAGTAGTTGGATCGGCAGTAGCTCCTGCTTCTCCACGTACAAGACCCGGAATTTCTAACTTGCCCCATTCGGCAGGAGCGCCCATGTAACCCCATGCGTATAACTCTTGTTGTATTTGTGCAACAAGCGAAGAATACCCTCTTCCATCTCTTGTTTCGTTATATAGTTTGTCCATAAAAAAATGGGCATCCATTGGACCGATCTTGCCATTTGAAAATAAATCTTTAACGCTTTCAATATCTCCGAAAGCTGTGCCATCAAAAGAAGTAATGAAACCTATTTGGTTTGCTAAAGATTCATCATCTCCATCGACAGAAGGTAGTATTCCTTCGCCAAGAGTTGCAACATCTGGTCCTAATAAAAGCGCTCTGTTGTTTCCTATAAGATCTTCAGAAGCAGCCATTATTGCTTTCTCAAAGTTTTCTGCTATTAAATGCTCAAAAGCGTTATGCCCCCACATTTGATTCATGTTTGATATGTTTACTGATTCATTACTTACAGAGTTCCCTAGCACTCTAATAATCTCAGCCATTGTTTCTCTTCCGAGTTGATCTTCAGGTAGGTAAGGTTTATCCCATCCCCTGTCTTCCCAATCCCAATTCTCGTCAGGGTTAGCTGAAGCCATAACATCAAAAGCTTTTTGCAATTCTGCTTGCAACATGTCTTTAACTTGAGGAATCTTAGTCCAGTTAGTCGCAATGTAATTGTAAACTTTATTGCGATTTTCTATATTGCTCAGATCTAATAATTCAGCAGAAGGATTACCATCCTCTCCCATTAACTGTGTCCCACCTAAAAGAATTGATTGTCCTAGTGGTGCGCCTTCACGTTCTAATCGGGAAATGCCATGACCAGTAAGCCAGTTAATAAACTTTATGAAAGCAGTTTCTTTACTTATAGAATCGAAATGGATTTCTTTTATTGTTGTACGACCAGTGCCTTGTTCTGTTAGATCGCTACCGTCAGAGTCGTAGTAATCAGCAGAGTCCATTCTTGCTTCTTCTGTTGATTCGTTTTTTCCTCCAAGCCATTCATCAAGCCAAGAAAAATCTGAATCCATTAATATGCGTCCAATGTTTTCAACACCTGTTCGGTAATGATCTCCTTCTGGTCCCATAATTGTGTCATACATTGCATCAGCACCTCTACCTATAACATCACGCGCTTCATCACGAACGCCTTCTATTCTTGGAGCCATTGCTTCATTAAGACCAGTCGGATCAGGTAAACCCATATTACTCATTAGACAAGAACCCCTGTGTTGATGTTAATATTGCCACCATCATATTTAGCTAACCAACTCTCTCCGATCAAAGGTACGAATACACTATAGAATAGCTCATTCAACCATGGTTTGTTATTGCTAAATGATTCTAATACTCTATAATACTGTGCTCTTAAAGCATCACGTTTTGCTTGAGCATCAGGAGTAGTTAACCCTTGCAATGCATCCATTTTGTCTTGGAACCCTACAATCGTAGCCATAGCAGTTAACACATCTTCTTTATGTAACCCTTCAGGAGCTAGTTCAGGTGTTTCTAAAATAAGCCTAAACTGGTGTATGGTTTCTTCTCTACGTAACCTAGAAGTACCAGTAGTAATAGAATGATTGAATACAGGATGTTGACTCTTAAACGACTCAAGCCATATATCCCACTTATCTTGCACTTGTTTAGTATCCATGCCAGCACGTTTAAGCGCTTCTTTTTGTTTTAAATATCTAACTCTATGTTGACTATAAACACCATAAGAAACATTAAAGTAAAGACTTTCTAAAAATTCTTCAGGTGTTCGTAAAGAACGCAACCCTATATTTACTTGTCTTTGTTTAGCTTCAGCTACATACTCATCATCTTCAGGATCAAAATCTCTAGGCATAAAGAAAGGACTTGCCATCTTGAATGATCTAGTAAACTCATCATTATTAACTAGCCAACGATTAGCATCTTGTGTTGTTTCTAAAACAGCGAAAGGAATTTTTTCATAAGCACTGGTACGGAATGGTGAGAACTGCATGGCATTAAAATCTTCACCCGTTCTAGCTTCTATGTTTTTAACCCATTGAGGGTAAGCTTCTTCATAAGGCATACCTAATTCAAGAAGATCATAAAACTCTGAGTTCCATTCCCAATTCTCATTTAATGTAAGGTCAGCTAAGTAGCCTGTGCCAGTACCAAAGAACCATGTCATAGCTTGGAGCAACTGGTATTGCTTCGCCATAGCATCAACTTTTTCTAAGAATGCTTCTTGGAATAAAGCAGGGTTGTCAGCATTAGCAATCTCTTGCTCGGTAGGTATCTTGTCTTGCATAGCTAAAAACTTGATAACATCAATCTTTGCTTTGTTTCTAGCTTCACCTTCAGGCCCATCGATATTAGCTATCTGCAAACTTCTTGTTAAAATCGCTGGCATAAAAGAAGACCAAGCGGCTTTCCACATTGACTCAGCACTAGAAGAAACATCACTCACACCTCTGTACCTGCCACCAACTAGATTAGCTTCAAACATTTTTCTAATTTCAGGGTCACGACCTGAAAGATAATTAATTGGTGCGGCAAGCAACGGACCAAACCCCATACGTCCTATTGTTTCAAGATCATAACCCGGAATAACTTTAAGACTTGTAGCTAATCCCATTGATGGTCTAATAACTGAACCAAGTTCTCCACCAAAAACATTTTTAACTATTGGAGTGTTGTCAGCTATAGCTAACATTGCTGTTGTAGCTACTTCGCTACCCGGAATAATTAGTTTTCTTTCACCGAATTCATCTGTTTGAACAAGTCCGCTGTACACGCCAGCAGTCATTGTTAGATGCAGGTTACGTAACATTAACGGATTGTGCTTTAAGCTTCGTCCGACACGACGAAGGAAGTTATCTTCAGCAAACCAAAATGGCATTACTGTTCCTACCATCTGCTGGAATTGTGAGCGTATGCGATGATCGTCGATGTATGCGCTTGTTAGTGTCATTGCTCTTTGTGTTGCTACATCTCTGTGTGTTTCAAAGACTCGTTTCTTGTGATGCATCATGTTAAAGAAATCGTCTTGCACACCTGCGACTGGTCTTTGTCGTGCAAATGTTATATCACCTTTTTTATTTCTTGTTGGGCGCATAGATATACGAATATCTTCACCGTTAATATCTTTGCGTTTCATAAACATAAGTCTTTCAACGCCGTCCCATTCAGGATTATTCATCTTTGCTTTACTTATAGCAACAGCTAACGCTTCAGGATCTCTAGCTTCTAAAGCAAAAGCTATTTGAGCCATTGGATCATCTGGGTCTGTGTGAGCTAATTGCCAATCTATTTCTGCAAAATCTGTGAAAGGTTGCTGATCGTATTGTCCAAACTCATCAAAAATATTATCTGTTTCATCTCTTGTTATTACATAATGTAAATCTTCTTCAGCAAACTGTGATCTGTATTCATACGTACCGATCTTTGTTTTACCAGCTTGAGTAGCAAATCCTGCTTTTACATCTTTCTCTGATGCTTCAACAAAAATATTACCTTTGTCGTATTGTCTTTTACCTCTAATTTTTTTATTTCTAATAGTTTCTTTAGAGACAACATCGCGTTTTGCTCTATCAAAATTACGACGGATACCTAACGTTTGATCCCAACCAAGCATTAAATAATGCTGGAACATAGGTTCTCTTACCATCGCACCAATCATCGGATTAACAACACCATCAAACCAGTTTCTTAAAACAGTAGTCCAAGCGTCACTAATTTTTTCTCCAATTCCACCACCTTCATTAGTAACAGGAACAAAAGCTAAAATATCTTTAGGAGCAGAAGGCCACCATCTACCATCTGTAGCGGCACGATGAACTCTATGAGCACTAACAGGTTCACCACTTATAGTTTCACGTATCCAAGGATAAAACCATTCTTCTTGACCGACACTACGCCTTGAACCACTTGACAAAAGATCAATAAGTTCTTGTTTAGCTAACAAAGCGTACTCTTCAGCAGTAGCACGAATACCATTCATAGGCACACGTTGTTCTTCTACAAGTTCTGCGTTTGCAAACCAATCAACAGCATCAGGATCTATTTCAGTTCCTTCTTCTAAAAGAATAAACCTGCCAGTTTTATCTTTATAAATCTTAACTGTACCTACTTGTGGTTGTCCATCAAGCATATGTATAGGAGTGAAACCTCCGGGTTTAGGAGATAGAAGATGAGTTCCTCCAACACCTATCATTGTTTCATTTTTTAATCCACCTTCACCAAATTCTTTAGCACCAACAACACCACGCCCTGTTGTTTGTCCAGTAATAGGATCACGGGCACCTTCAAATCCAAAGAAATCATTCCAATACTCACCAGATATATCTTCAGCTAATGTCTTATATTCAGTAGTACCTTTAACACCGTTTCTTGTTACAGTAGTTCTAAACTCAGGACGACTATGAGAAGCAAACCCACCTTGATTAAACAACGATTCAGAGTTGACATCTAAAGAACCAATCATTCCTTTTGCTGAACCTGTCGCAACATCAGAAGCAGTTGCTAACCCATCATCTAACATGTCAATAAGCGTTTCAGATATAGCACTAGCTACACGATCATCAGCACTACCAACTACTACAGGGAAATAGTTTCCAGTTTGTGCCCACTCTTCCATTAAAGCTACTTGAGCAGATAAAGTTTCACCTACATTACCCGGATGTAACAACCTAGCAGCTTTAGTAGCTTCACTAGCAGGTATACCAAGAGTTGTTAATCTTTCTCCAAGTAAATCTGTAAACGTATTAAACCATTCTTTTGTTAACCCACCACCGGGACGTAATATGTCTGTATATTTTTGCGCTAATCTAACAGGCACCATTGGCATAAATAAGCGTGACATTCCGGGAGGTAAAGGAAGATCCATTCTACCTTTTGCTTTAGCACCAGCGGAACCACGGTGAGAAGACATAATATATTGTTGTCCTTCAGGTGTACCAGAAAGATAACTTACGTATGCTTTCATGCCACGATCTATTGCTTCATCAAAATCGTCAGTAAGTTTTGCAATATTAAGTTGATCTGGGTCACTTAATAAAAATGCCATAAGATTCCAATCGGCACCTATTTCAACACCAGCAGCATCTTTAGGATTTAAAAGCATGTCCCAAATCCATTGCTCTTCTCCGGCTCTGCTTGCAATAAATTCATCTACAGCATCTATGTAAGCCATGTCGCCTGAAACTACAGAAGATATTAATTCTCCTGTTTCATCTATTGCTTCTTCAGGAATAATATTGTTATAAGCTTTGCTAAGTTTATCAAATGATGTGGAGTCTTTTCTTAAAGCTGTTAAAACAATTTCTTCTGGGTTAGCTTTTGCTAAATATGCTAAATCAAGATCTGCTACAAGAAGTTGCTCTGAAAGATGTCGCAATTTTTCTCTAGTGTTTACAGGTACATGATGCATTGCTTCTTGTATAAATCTTCTAGCAGCTTTATCACCACTAATCATGTCAAGTCTTTGAGCCACAGCTACAGATTTAGGAACACCATGAACAGAACTGTTATCAATAGTGCTGATGTATTTTAAATCTGTATTTTCACGAACACCAACCATTGCCATTTGAACAAGATTATTGATTGGGTTATCTACACCTGTTTGTCTTAAAGCATCATCTAAAGTATTTTTTGAATAGTTAAGATAGTTATCAAACCCACCAAGAACATCTTTCATTTGTGCATCTAATATTGTTGGATGAGTATAAGTACGTATAATCGCATCTACTCTTTTATCGTGATCTACATCTACTGCACGACCAATTTTTTCAGCAAGTTTATGTTTTGATGGTAGCCCCGGAATTTTATCTCTTACATTATCTAACAATAAACTAAACTCATTAGCTTTAGAATCAGCAAATTCAAATAATCTTTTACTAGTTTTACTTGGGCTGTACCATTTCTTTGTTTTGATATCTTTTTCAATACCTGCACGTACTTGTTTAAAAACTTCTACTCTTTGATCTTCAGTCATGAATTGCCATTTGTATGGCTTTGCTTCAATAGATTCTTTAATAGCTCTAGTAGTAATTGCGTAATCTCCTACACCAGCAAACTCATTGAATGATCTCCACAATCTAGAAAAAGGCCGCCAGAACAATGGCGTTCTTACAGCATCAGCTACAGTTTGACCATCAGCTAATTTGTCAGTACCTTTCATCATTACACGGCGACCGTACTCATCCCATACTGGATGCATATCTACAGCTTTACGTGCCATCTTCTGTTTCAAATAATTAGTAGGACCTTCACGCCACCACCATGTAGCAAGCTCTTCCCCACCGTTACGAGCAACGTAACCTAATCGTAATAGAACTGCTGGTCGCCAAGCACGAGCAATAAACTTATCTATCTGCGGTAACGGTAGCCCCCATCCAAGTCTTCTATACATAGACATGTATCTTGAAACAGCCGCTAACTCTCTGTAATCAGGAATTACATTTGCTTTAGCAAACTGAGCTAAATGTTCTTGGCTTGGGTGAACAGCTACACGAACATTAAGACCATGTAATCCAACAAAGTCTTCTGCTACTTGACCGTATTTATGGTAGCCGTGTCTAACAAATCGTTCGATGAATTTTGTTACATCTGAACCACCCATTAAGATAGCTCCTGATCTACCTAAGAAGTCAAGATAAAATTCTGTAGTTACTCTCCACCTATCAGCTTCATTGCCTAGAACGTAGTCACGAAAGAAGTGATCTATTTGTGTTCGTGGCATATCAGCTAGAACACCCATATCAACTAATGCTTGGAACTCTTGAAGTCCAAGATTAGGATCAGATAAATCTAAGTGCCTTGCCTTGGGAACATAGGTTGTTAGTTTTTCTGCGAACTTAGCAGGATGATACATCAAAGCTGTAGCAGTCGATCTCGTTATAATACCTGTTCTAGTTAACCAATCAAGTTCACCATTCTGGCTACCAGCACCATGTATCTTCGAGTCAAAGTATTTATCTTCTAGCTCTTTTCTTTTTCTTGTATAAAGATCTTTACTCTTTTTAAATGCAGGAGGTTTTTTTACAGTTAATTCTAATATCCCTGTTTCTGGATTTTTTTGGAAATGCCATCCGTCAGCTTCATACCAATGGTAGAGGTCAGACATTTCTGCATCTTCAAGAATAAAAAGAGGTGCTTCTGTTTCAAAAATTTCTACTGCATCTTGTATCTGTTGGTAGTCATCATGGTTTAACCCCAACTCATCGTAACTATGAGAAAGTTCTGCTTTGTCTGTGAGTCTTGGGTCTTTAAGAAGTCTGTCTAAATCAAGTTCATCTATATCTTTACTTAATTGAATTGCTCCTTCTTCGATACCTTCCCATACTTTTTTATGTACATAATTTCCTTGCTTAACTAAAAACTGTGCAGTTAAACGAGCCATATCAGCTTTAGCTTCTAGATCAACATTATAAAAATCTTGTGTCTTCCGAACCCATCGTTTAGTTTTAATCCACTGTTCACCGAAAGCTGAGATAGCAGGTATCCACATAGCTTCAGGATCAACACCACCTAAACTACTTGCCAACCCTTTCATACCTTCAGCACTCTCTAAGAATTCCCAGTAGCCTTCGTGATCTGCAAGACTAGGGAATGACCTATTAGTCATCCCTCTCATCTCTATTGGATCTTTAAGAATGTCATCCCAAACAATCCAACCTTCGTCTGTAGGTGAAAACTTCTTTCCATACACACCACTATCTGGAACATTATGGAATCCACTTATATCAGCTTGGCTGATTATTTCACCAGTAAAATCATCTATGATTTCAAAGTAACCATTTTCATTAATGTACGCTTGATCTACTACAAGATTCATTTTCCTTCGCATCATGTGATGTTTAAGCATGTCTGGCATTATTGAACGCAGTCCGGGAACATCACGTAGCAACTGTCCTATCGGATCAACTACATTGAATTCTCCTGCATCTATTAGTTCAGCTTGTTTCTGTTTCCAAGTCTTAGACCCATCTAAGTAGGCTTCAGTTTTTTTAAACTGCATCTCAGCTAATTGCTGTGCATCTAACTCTCCGAAAGCATCAGTCACCCTGTCAATAAAACGATTGTGTGCATGACCTTGTGCGCGTAAAACAAGTGGGCTTGTTCCTATCCTGACTGCGGCTGATTGCCATAGATCACGTAGCGGTTGGAAAACAGGAATGCCATCTATGGTAGCGGCGGCATCACGAGCTTTTTTAGGTTGTTTAATCCAATCAGCAATTTCATCTGTAGGATCAGAGAAAGTTCCAGTAGTAGGATTCCAAACTTTTAAATCTTTAAAAAGTTGCCCACCTTGTCCTCCTCTAATTGTTTTCCAAATTCTGTCTTCTGTGCGAACAGTCATAGCAATTCTTCTTTGAAGATCAATTAGATTTTTTGTGTATTCACTGCCACGCACACCAGATTTAATAGCTTTATAAATTTTTATATAAGCGCCACCAGCCCAAGTCATAGGATCTAAAAGAATCTCTATACTAAGAGCGCCTACGCTTCCAACTATTTTTCCACCTACACTGTTAGGAGAAACATCATAAGGAGACACCGCATTGTATCCTCTAATAGAAGCATCAAAGAGTGTTAGCTTCCCAGTTTCTAATACTTGTAAAGCATCTAAAGAATTTTGATTATCTAATGTAGATTGCCACGCTTCAAATCTTGCTTGTGCTGTTTGTTCATCACCTTGTGCTTGATTTAAAATAAGTTCATACACTCCTTGTTGACCATCAGCAAGATATGATCTCAAAAGATTTGTTTGTTCTTTACCTACAAGTTCAATAGATTTTTCTAACGTGCCAGCATAAAAAGAATCGTTTTGCCGTTTAGTTGCATTCCACGCTTCTCTCCATTTAGCAGGGTTACCCATTTGAGCGCCTGCTAATGGATCCCAACTTGCAATACCACCATACCTTTGTGTTAGATAAGCTCCTGTTCTACCAAGTCGAGTAGCAAAACGTGAAGGTTCCATTACAGCTTTTTCCCAAAGAGTGCTTGTTGCTTTACCAGCTACAAAACCAACAGCACGTATAGGAGCCATTCCCCATTTAACTGCTGAACCAAAATGTTCTTCAGGTAATAGTGGGATATCCCATGTCAACATACGTTTCCATAGAGCATCTTTACTAGCATCAGGTATTTCATATCCTGCGTTTAAAAGAACATTCTGCGTAGCTGGAGGAAGAGAATTAAATTCTGCCTCTTGCAACTGATGAGGCATAGCTTCCATTTTTTCTTTCATCATATTAAAATCAACTTGAGTGTGACCGTCAAGAAAAGTATCAAGCATTTCATTATCTGATTTAGAAGAACTAGCTAAAGAAATAAGAGTATCAGGAGCATCTTTTAAATAACGATCACCTCCTGCTTTAAGCAAAAGTTGCATACGCCTGCCGTAATGTTCTTCATCAAATGATGAATATTCTTGGAAAGTTCCTATGGCTTTTCTGTTGCCAGCCCGTTCAGCCATTAGCTAATTGTGCCGCCGCTTCAGCAAGTAGCGGATCTCCTGTAGCAGAAGCCCAAGAAGAAACTAACACAGCCGCTTCTTGTTTTGGAGATGGCATAGAAGCTATCGAGGGTCTTTGTCCAAAAGTTTGTCCCGGCGCAGTTAAAGGTTTTACCTTTGGAGTAAATGCTTGTGCTGCTTCAATAGGTAAAGGTTGATCTAACGTAGTTGGTTGTTGTGGTCGTTGTGGTCTAATAGGAGAAGGTGCTTGTTCCATTCCACTTAAATCTGGAGCAACCTCACCACCTTGAAGAGGTATACCACCCATATTAGGATTCATGCTATCTGATATAGCTTGAACAGTGCCATAGTCGCCACCGTGTTCTAACCCTACATTTTGTCTTTTTCTTGGCATTAGATACCTGCCTGTAACGCACCCACTAATTGAGCGGCGGCTTCAGGAGTCATCTCTTGTCCACCAGCAGGAGGCGCTTCTTGCGGAGCCATACCTTCTGGACCAGCCGCTAAACCGGGTGCTTGCTCTGGGGCCATAGCCATACCCTGTTCTGGAGGAGGTGCTACAGCCGCTTGCTCTTCACGAATTTCACTATCGGCTTTTTCGATAGCTTCAAAAATATCAAGACCCTTCTTCCGATGTTTCTCAATCTTAGAAACGTACACGACAGGCAACTGACCGGACAATGCTTGTTGCTGGATAGCGGCCATGACTGCCTCTTCAAGTTGTTCTTCATCTACTCTACGTCCTTCAGCTTCAGCATCCTCAATAAATGGATGCTTAGTACGGAATGTACGTAAGCTTATTCCTTTCATTGAAAGTAACTGACCTAATTGTATTGTAGTGCCTTGAATGTCTGCGCCGGGGATTGAGTACGAAACAACATTATCGTGTGTTTCAAAGTGTTCGTTTGGAGTGAATTCTACTTGTCCAAAATCCCCGGCGTAGCCAGTAAACATAGAGAACTGTTTGTTGCCAAAGTAGCCCTCATAGGTAGCAAATATACATTCGTTTAGATGAGGAAGATGAGCCTCCATAATCTCTTGCATCTCTTGGATACGTGGATCAAGCGCCGCGCCCATAAGGGAATCAATTCCTCTTCCGGTACGTAACGCTCCGTAGGTTTCTCCACCAATCTGGGGGACGGTTCCTGTTGAAATACGAGCATTTCTTTCCAATCGATCGATCGCAATGTTTGTGCTCGGATCAGGAGTTGATTTTAATTCGCCAATAGCTTCAGCATCAAGAAGTACATTTACTTCCCCTTCACGACCGTCCTTCCATTCACCTCCGACGATCATAGGTACCTGACCCGACCGTCCTATTATATACCTATCAGGGAAGATAGCTTTTTCTTGTGCAAGTATTTCCAATGCCATCATTTTTGACATAAGATCTACGATTCCAACTACGTTAGAAACAGAAGAAGCAATCTTGTCTAATGAAACTCGACCCGGAGTTATAACACATGGCATGCCAGATTTGTTAGGCGCACGAGATAACTCTATTTGAGTGCTGTGATATGCGTATGTTTGATTATGATGATTATACCTTGGTCCTATAATACCTATTACAATGTGTTCACTGTCTACCCATTCGCATACATCCCACAATTCTTGACGAGCATTCTCATCTCTATTAACTGGTCCACCATTTTCTGCTCTAGCAGCAGGATAATGTGCTCGTAACCAATCACCTGATTTGCCGTAAATAAACCCACAGTTACGTGGCGCTTCTACATCTTCGTATGCTTTAGGTTCTGGATACACACCAAGAGGATCTCGAATATCAATACGAGGTATACCTTTTTCAAAATCAGGTGTAACTACTATACAAGATGTGGCATATCCAGCTAGATGTCTGTACGCTCTACGCATTTTAAGTTTGTATTTAGATGAATACCAAGTAGCAGCAAGTGCTCGTCTTCGTATATCAGCGTATTCCCGTGATCTAACACCACGTTCTTTAGACTGATCTATAGCAGGGCATCCGATAAAAGGCATTACAGATGACGCTCTTTGGGCTACAGCATCAATGTTTTCTGCTATAAGAGCAGGGGTAAGAGGTGGTAAAACAGGTTCATTTTCCATAGAAGGAAGAGGTATAACATATTCTCCGTTATATCTTTCTTTAACTTGCAACATACGTTCAAGTAAAGGGCTTTGACTATCTTGTCTTTGCCGTATAATCCCTACTATTTCATCAAACGTATACATTAAAAAACCCTACTATTAGATACACTTGTCTTCCACGGTAGTCCTTTAAAGCTGAATTGTGAAGAGTCCACACTATATGATTGTTTCCTTTGTCTCCAGAGTATCCAAATAAACCATAATGCCATTACTTGATCCTGTCTTAGTTTAGTACCACGTTTTAATGGCCGCCATGCTTTTAACTGTCTTATTAACTCATCAGCTTGATGGCGAGTAGACGGATCATCTGCATAAGGAATGTCTATCTCACCTCTCATAAACGATAAAGCCATAGAAGGAACACCAATAGTTTCATCATACTTGTTTACACCAGTTAAATGCTCCCTAACACGAAAGCCATACCGTTCAGTCATCTCTACTAAACGCTCGTCACGCGACAATCCTTTCTGAAATACCATAGCTTCAATTACAACATCCGATACAGTCGCACCATTCTGCCCACATCTAAGTATCGCTTCTTCAACAATGCCGAGTATCTGCTCATTACGAGTCAAACCTACATCTTCTCTAACGAAAAGAATCTTTAACTTATCCTCATGTGGAGTAGCAGCTATTACACAGTTGTTAGAACCCAACGCAGGATCTAACCCTATGTAAACAGTGCAGTCTTTTGGTGGGTGATGATTCACTGAACGCAAAGGATTCAAACATTTCTGTATAGATTCCTCATCGAACGTTGCTTCAGCAGAAGAACTTGGTTGCTGCATATAGTTACGCGACCATGCTTCCTCGCCAACCTTACGTCTAATCCTGTCAAGCGCTTCTATAGAAAACATCTCAGGCCACAACGGTTCAGGCTCACCCTCATCGTTAGTTATTATTGCAGGGAATCTAATCACAGAAAGAATATCTGGATCTATCTCATTCATTACACGTTCATAAAAATCGCCTTCACCCACACGAGTACCATTAATACTTGTACGTCCGTTCTCACCCGGACGGGTTAACCAGTCCTGACGGAAAATCTCGAACATTTGTTCGGTTAGATTTAACGACACGCGAGATTGGATGTCATCAATGTGTAGATGATCGGTACGTGTACCAGCAATCTTTGATCGCCACCCTAAAGAAACCATAGAATAATCACGCTCATCGTGACTAGCTTTCTTAAATACGTTAAAATAATCAGCACCCCACGATTGAGCAGTTTTACGACCACTCTGGTTTTGAGGTACGAAAGGTCCATATTTAGCTACATATTTAGGGAAAGGCCCATGAGGTTCCATCCGAGTACGTATACGCCCAAGAATTTTTCGAGCCATGTCTTGTCCCTCAGATCCGACGGTGATCCTGAATTCGGGATTTGTCGCCAGTTTGTAGCAGAAATAGTCCTCGGCAAGCGTAGTTTTGCCGTGTTCTGGAGGCCAGAGAATCAGGGTAATGTTTCCGGGTGGTGTGTTTTCATACGCTTCGATGGCTTTGATATGGAACCAAGGGGACATGTGCCCGAAATAGTGACTTCTGAAACTTTGAAAAGTGCCGTCCCACTTCTCCATGCCGCCGTCAGCGAGCGCTTTAGCTCTGATAGCGTCCGCTTTCTCAGCGAAGTCAGGTATACGTTGTCTCCACTTATCGTAAGCGGATCGAGTGACACCAGCGATAGCGCACGCCTTAGAGATAGTTCCATGCTCCGCGAGTCCTTCAAGGAACAATTCACGAGTCTTTTGTCCCCTGACTTTGCTGACGTTGCCGCCATGTTGTTCATGCGTAGTGTTAGTCATGGCCCCCCTTGGGTCAATCAAAAACGGAATGTGCTACCTCTAAGTCAAGAGTTTCGGCGGCTATAACACCTTCCGTCCCTGCAAATTTAACTGTATGCATACCTGTTTCAGCTAATGTCAGATCAACATAATATACACCTGTTGAACTTTTTGTAGCCGCAGGAGTAGCATCTGTTCCACCTGAAGGTTTACGCCAAGTAACTGTTACACCTGCTGCATTCCCAGTAGGATCAGCAAGAGTCCCATCAGTTGTAAAGTTCGCTGTCACACGTACTGAATCTCCGTTGTCATATACTGCCATTGAATCTCCTAGCCGACACTTGCTTCTAGAGTAACATCATGATACGTAGAAGGCGAGAGTGTTACGTTAGGTTTAGGGAATTTTAAAAGAATGACAGTAGTTACACTAGCTGTCGAAGTTAAAGCCGCCGCAATAGAAGCTTCCTCGATAATAAGAGTAGCTGTCGATAACACTGCTGAAAGAGAGGCTGCTATAGGCTGATCTTTAATAATCGCCGCTGAAACAGTCGCCGTTGCTGTAAGAGCAGACGCTATAGAAGCCTCTTCAATAATAACTGTAACTTGTGAGCCTGTTGATGTTAAAGCAGCAGCAATAAACGTATTCATGTTTAAAGCAGCAGTTACAGAAGCAGAACTTGAAATAGCTAAAGCGATAGAAGCTTCCTCTACGATAACGGCTGTTATCGAAGCTGAAGAAGAAATAGAAGAACCTAAAGCAGTAGTAGCAATTATTGTTCCTGATATTGAAGCGGCGCTAGATATAGCTGAAGCTATCGACGCTTCCTCTACTATAACCGCTGATATAGAAGCAGAACTTGAAAGCGAAGCGCTTAAAGTAGGACGTTCACCACCATCATAGTTATAGGTGGTGTTTCTATAATCTATCCCAGATTGGCGATAATCAATAGCCATAGTTACTTTCAGTCATAAAGAATAGTATTACATACCTATCGGATTTTGTGTAGAGTTCTCTGCGTCTCCAGCATGTGAAACATAAGGTCCATCTGCATCTACATAATGTGCAAAAAGTTGAATATAATAATCGCCTTCTTTAGCTACTAAAGGATCTCTCCAATGAGTAACTTCGCATCCTCTGTAAATAAGAACATCTCCAACCTCTTGAAATATTTCTTCGTCTTCGACAATTAAAGGCCACGGCTTTTCTATATTTGTTCCAATAAGAAGTGAAGCGGAAACTTCACACGCTGGTCTGTCTTTATGTGGATCTAAAATTGCGCCATTTCTATAAACCCTGAAGTAGGTGTATGAAGGTAGAAGAGATAAACCTGTCTCTTTTTCCATTACTGAATGCAGTAAGTAATGAAAATATTCCATGCAAGGATCTTTATAATAAGCGAACATCCCCGGCGATTGGTTGTCTCCATTCCATTCTGCAACTTCTTCACGCCAAAGGGCGTACTTGGTTATGAACTCTAAATCAGTTTTTAATATATCTGACTTAGCAGTTTTAAACTGTTCTCCTTCTAATAATTTCCACTGAGCAAAAGTCACTCTTTTACCTCTTGAGTTATAAAACCGTAAAAGATGTTAAATACATATCTGTCCACTCCTGTTTTGTGAGGAAGTGATCTATGTGAATAAACCCAACTAGCAGGAAAAATTAAACCCCTGCCAGCTTTAGGTTCTATTTTTAACTCATGTGCAGGAAATTCTGTTTCACCACCCTCTTCAATGTCATTTAAATACATGCAAAAACTAACATGCCTATGTATATTATTCGGCCATCCTTGATCTGAATGCACCGCATGGTAAGCCTGTGAACCATCGCCTTTATATTTAAGAATGTTATAGCCTTCTGTCATGCCAAATGCTGGAACATCCCCAGCTTCTTTACGTTCGGTTGTGTAAACATCTAAACATTCCTGAGCGAAAGCTAGTAAAGGTTCATGCTCAACAGGCGGGCTGTTCGGATCGTAACTTATTTGCATCGAGTCTCTTAAATTAGGTTCAACTTTTCCACTAGCAACACCAGAGTTGTACCACCTTGTTGAAGGTTTAAGTCTTTCGATTACTTCTTCACATAAATCTTTTGCATCATCCAGTTGAAACTGGCAAACAAAATCATCTAACCAAACTCTATGAAGTTCTTTCGACCCATTTCTTATTTGTTTCATCCCACTCCCAATCAAAATGCGCACCGTCAACACCTGCAAATGCTTCCGATTTTATAGAAGGATATGGTACTGGAGCCACAAACCTTTGTAGTGTCTCATCGTAAATCCAACTATCAGGAACATCCTTGTGTTTAATCCATGCTTGGTTTTCTTCATCCCAATCATAGCCTTCTTTCCATGGAATAGGCGGCACCCAATCGCCATCATCATTAAGCACCCATGAATTATAAGGTTTCTGGTCGATAAACATATCTAAATCTTCACGCCACATAAAATTTTGCACTGCGTATTGTTTACGAAAATTACTATTGTAAGAAGTTTGAACCCAAGTACCGCCAAAAAGATCAACAAGATGTTGCTTGCCTACTTCTTCGCTTTCCTTGCCATCTTCATCCATCATGTCACTGTTGTCTACAACAAGAACTCTGATAACAATATTATTTTCGTTTATTTCTGCAAAATGAGCCATAAATTCCTAAGTTGGATACCAAATAAACACAGAACCACTACCACCTTGACCGCCCCTACCAGAAGCACCAGACGAAGGCCAACCGGCAGTGTGACCACCGCCACCACCACCGCTAAAGTTAGAAGGTCCAGCACCTCCGGGAGTACCAGTTGACGGTGAGAAAGCACCTGTACCACCACCTGCTTGACCAGTACCACCTGACGAACCTGCTGGACCAGTAGCACCGCCACCACCGCCACCCCTAGTACCACCTATCGGGCTATACCGCCCTGCACCACCAGTACCACCTTGACCCGGACCCGGCCAAGAAGAACCAATGTAACCATTACCACCGGCTCCACCCCCACCGCCACCACACCACACGGGTGTTGTTCCGTTGCCACCAGAGTAAACAGTTAAACTTGGTTCTGTGCTAGGTACGGCTCCAGCACCGCCAGTACCAGCCGCGTAATAAGGGTAATTCGGTCCCCCACCGCCGCCGCCACCTGCGGCACCCGGATTTCCTGCACCTGTTGAAAGACCAACCCAATCAGCAGGTACGGTACTTGGCTGTTTAGCGCCACCACCACCCCCGCCTTTAGCGTTTACATGGATCGGAGTACCCGAAGCGAAATCGGTGTCGTTACCAGCCGCGCCACCTAAAGTTGTTGGACCACCACCTGCTCCTATGCTGACAGCATAAACTGTTCCTTCTGTTACTGGTACCGCAGATTTAGGAACAGCCCCACCGCCACCGCCGCCGCCGTGACTATTACTTGTCATTGTGGGTTGGGCAAAACCACCACCGCCGCTACCGCCGCCACCGCAAACAAACACGTCTACTTCTTCTAAACCCCCACCGTCTATAACAGCGAAACCTGAAGACCCAGTAAAATAATGAACTGTGTAAGCACCTTGTGTGTATACCGTTCCACCTAATGCTTTAGCACCCGGACCAGCCGCCCCGAAAGAACCACCAGTCCAATCAGATACTTTAGAACCCGGAAAATATTTTTTAATATCAGGCATTACTCTCCTAAGCTGTTATTCGATTAACGTACCCGTTCACCATAACAACATTTGTCGCCGCCGCGAAAGCCTGAATCACAAGACCATTCTGAATAAGCAATCCCGGCACAACCAAAGTCCAACCTGATTCAGCGGCAATAGTTACTTCCGTTAAATCATCCGGTGAAGTTACACCACCCCACTCAATCGTTAGTTTCCTGTCAGTTGAATCAGTGTTACAGGCATACAACCACACTTCATCCCAATTCGCGGTTCCTGACACAGCGGTATGAATATCATTACCTGCTGTCGCTGTTTGCGAAACCTTAATATTTTTACCGTTAGTGTTATGCGATAAAGGTAATTTTGAAAAAGTTGCCATCTAAAAGCCTCCTAGCTTCCGAATATCTGCGAAGCTAAAATAATATTAGCATTCTCGTAACCGCCTGTTAAACCACCAGAAGTACCAGTCGTGTTAATAGAAGGCGTGGTAGTCCACGAAGTAGTAGACGCACCCGACCCGACAAGAATAGCACCAGACGAAGCATTCGAGTCAGTCAAACCCAACTTTGTTTCCAAAGCAATAATCGCACCTGAATGATTCGTATGAACCGTGTCATGTTCAAACCCTGTTGCATCCATATCCGTCGTAGAAGACGGCGAAGGCTGTTGAGTGCCAGTATCTAACGCACCCGGAAAAGCTGTAGCCATAAGACTAAGCCAAAGTTATGTCTAGAGAACCCGCAGCCATAGAAATCGTGTCACCAGCAGTAACAGTCTTAGACGCAGACACAGCACCAAAGAACAAAAGGTTCCCCGAAGAAGCCGCATCCCACACACCTATATGCGTAACAGTACACGCAGGCATATTAGTAAACTCCTCAGCAGACGAATTGTCTATAGTACCTGCTGTAGCATGAGCGGCATTAAAAGTAATAGCCTGACGGGCGTAAGACCCACCAGATACTTCAGCACCAGACCCAGCGTCAGTAGGATCAGCAGTGTGCAACGAAAGGTACACAGCGGCTGGAGCCCAATCAGCTTGATCGCGAAGAACGTAGTCTAAAACTTTGTTCTCCAAATAATTTGACATAGCGGCCATAAAAATCTCCTATAAGGTTTCGACACGTTCCTACCTATGATATAAATATATACGCGCCCCGTCCAGACTACAGGGCAATACATAAAAAAAGAAGTCTGCGAACCCTTATCAGGTTCAGTTCGCCCGTCAGATGGGCTTCTGTCCCCTACAATCAAGTCAAGTAGAGGCAGAGTAAAACGTGATCGCTCGAACTCAAAGTGGAACCGTACTTAAAACGGCCGGATGGCACCCAAGGGGAAACTAAACTCAACACATTCGGTGTCCACGACAAGAATAACAAGCCTGACATATATTTAATGAACCCCCTTCCGGCACATCGGGGGTCTACAAGCATCAGAATTCTGGTATAAACAAAACTTTACCCACACATACACACCAGAATTCCTACTTCACCACACCCACACCTAAGAAACCACGCCATGGGACTAATCAGCACTCAATACCTTAATATTGTTGGGTTTGATAGGGTTTGAAGGTATGAGGTTGTTAGGTTGTGTGGGAGTGAGTGTGTAGGTGGTGTCAGGGGAGAGGGAAGAGAGTCGGTAGACACTGACGTGTTTGTTAGTTGTTTGTAGTCGCCGGTGAGTTGGTGGTTTGATTGTTCCGTTGCGGCGAGGCAAGTCGTCTACTGGTTGCAAAGTTCTCTCTTGACAAGCGTGAGTAAGTGAACTTCTAAAAAATCTCATCGAAAGAGCGTGACGAGATTTAAGGAGTTCATCTTATCACACTCGTCAAGTTCCAATTTGCTTTGGGGTTTGAGTTTAGTGGCAGATAGTCTCCGCTTTTTACAGTGATGCAAAAACCGGAACCAAAAACATCAGTGGGTAAAAGCGACCCACCGCGCTAGTTCGTTCTTTGCTCGCCCAAAGAACCAAAGGGCGAAAAAAAAAAAAGAGGTTGATCTAGAAAAAAAAATCTTTAGACCATCCACCACTTGATTATTGACATGTGATAATTTAATAGGTGTAAACAAACAGAACCAAGGAGGTTCCTAAATGGCAAAATCTGCCGAAGCGGTAGATACCGCAAGCTTAGCCGGAACAGGCGAGGCGATAGTACAGCTAGTAGGTCGTTTCATGGATGCGATCTACCAAGCTTTTATTCCATTCATGACACTAGACAATGCCAAAGACAGACAAGCCGCAAGAAG
>CESS01097146.1_pt1 | contig 26196 bp, 16 predicted proteins | sample 326931 | NCBI WGS metagenome assembly CESS01 (sample SAMEA2591098, study PRJEB7988) | marine metagenome | biome: marine biome (ENVO:00000447); feature: deep chlorophyll maximum layer (ENVO:xxxxxxxx); material: saline water (ENVO:00002010), including plankton (ENVO:xxxxxxxx) | depth 55 m
CAACTGGAGCAGCAACTGGAGCAGCAACTGGAGCCTCGGGATCTTCTGGTTCAGCAGTAGGGGCCTCTGACGGAGGAGGTGTCACAGGTACGACCGCCGGGGTTTCTACCTCTGCTGTTTCCGTTGCAGCAGCTTTTTCAGCAGATTCAGCCGTGCTGGCCTGTCGTTCGCTTCGGCTGAGTTGAAGTTTTTCTTGGATCGCTGTGAGGATCACACGAATTGAGCGAATAGAATCGTCATTTCCTGGGATTGGGTGCGTTGACAAGGTCGGGTCGCAGTTTGTGTCCACCATGGCAACGATTGGAATATTCAATTTACGCGCTTCTGCCACCGCGTTGTGTTCACGTTTGAGGTCAATGATGAAAATGGCATCAGGGTATTTGTCCAGGTGACGGATACCATCCAGATTGCGATGCATGCGGGATGCCTCACGGCGAAGCATGGATTGCTCTTTTTTGCCGTAATCGCTCAGAGTGCCATCTTCCTCCATCTTCTCGATTTCCTGAAGACGTTTGAGAGACTTTTTGATGGTTTTGAGATTGGTCATCATTCCGCCCAGCCAGCGTTCAGTAACATAAGGTTGACCACAAGCGGTGGCTGCTTCCTTGGTCGCGGCCTGAGCCTGCTTCTTGGTTCCCACAAAAAGCACCTTACCTCCCTTGGCCACAATCTTGGATAGAAAGTCGGTGGCTTCCTGCAATAGAGTTGTGGTTTGGTTGAGATTGATAACGTGGATCCCGTTGCGCGCCTCAAAAATATAAGGCTTCATCTGAGGGTTCCAACGACGGGTTTGATGACCAAAATGGACACCAGCTTCCAATAATTCTTTAACGCCTAATTGACTCACTTTTTTATTTTTCCATTGGTTTCCGGTTCTTGGGTCAATTTCTGAGCCCGCACCGTCCCGCGGAACACGGGATTTGATTCGATGTGATTGTGGTCACCCAGACGCACTCACGTCCTGGATTTTCCGACCGTTATCATCGTATTTCCTTATTTCGCATATCTTTTGAAAAGCGAAAAGAGCCGGAAAATTAACAAAAATATCCTTTCTAGCAATGATTAATTGCAATTTTTCGCACTTCCGAAAGTCCTTATTCATTGACGAGTTTGCGCTATGGATGCTCATCGCGTCGGAGATGATGTCATGAAATGATGGTGGAAAGTTGACTCTTCCCAGGCCTTGACATCCTTCTGATATCATCAGGAAGTGTTTTGATGAGGCGACATTTTTCCTGCCTAGAGGATTTTGTCTGCTATACGTTAACGATTTTTTGCGTTGGTACTCGAAGTTGCTTTAGCCGTCTTCTCAAGCTCTTTTGCTGAGGGGCATTTTCACAGCCTTGGCACTTTTTCCTTCCATGGTGGCTATTGGTGGATTTGGTGAGCCATCCAGTTGGAAGTCAGGGTTTACAGTGTCAATCTAAAGCGGCGGTGCTGGCTTTTTTTCTCTAACGGCCAGGGCTTTGAGCTAAATGAAAGGATAAAGCTCAAAATAAGCTCGATTTAGAGGGTAGATGGGAGAAAATCCCTTCTCATGAATTCACTTGTCAATTACCCAATTAGGCATGGATCGTCCTCAGTGTGCTCGAATAGTTTACACTGCATGTGGGTCAGCCTTTTCCTTGGAGCATTTTCCATTCTCATTGCTCAATCATCTCTCTCAGCTCGCGACCAACCGAATTTTGTCCTGATTTTTTGTGATGATCTCGGATATGGTGATCTGGGATCATATGGGCACCCAAGCATCCGGACGCCTAATCTCGACAAGATGGCTGCGGATGGAATGCGTTTGACGGATTTTTACTCTGCTGCCTCCGTTTGCACCCCAAGTCGGGCTGCCTTGCTAACGGGGCGGTATCCGGTTCGGAGCGGCATGTGCAGCGACCGTCGCCGTGTTCTGTTCCCCGACTCTTTGGGTGGTTTACCGGAATCTGAGTGGACCATAGCTGAAGCTCTAAAGTCAGAGGGGTATGCTACCGCCGCGGTTGGTAAATGGCATTTGGGGCATCGGCACCAGTATTTACCGACGGAACATGGATTTGATTCTTATTATGGCATTCCATATTCCAACGATATGGACCGAGTTTCCAATGCCCCGAGAGGTGCTGCCAAGAGTTTGGAACCGCACATCAATTGGTGGAACGTTCCTTTACTGCGAAACCAAAAAGTGGTGGAACAGCCCGTAGATCAAACAACCATCACTCGACGCTACACGCGTCAGGCCACTAAATTCATTGAATCCAATCGTGAAAATCCTTTTTTTCTCTACCTGGCTCACTCCATGCCGCACGTACCACTCTTTCGTTCCAAACAATTTAAAGGTCATAGCCTCCGGGGTTTATACGGAGACGTGATCGAAGAAATTGATTGGAGTGTCGGACAAATCTTAAGCGCATTGACTGAGAATGGATTGGATAAGAACACGTTGGTATTTTTTACAAGTGATAATGGACCTTGGTTAACTCAAGGCCCTGCGGGTGGAACTGCTGGTCTCTTGCGCGAAGGAAAAGGCAGTACATGGGAAGGTGGCATGCGGGAACCCGCGATTGCCTGGTGGCCTGGTCAAATTCAGCCAGGTTCTGTGAGTAGCGAGCTTGCTGCCACCATTGACTTATTTCCCACTTTTTTGAGCCTTGCCGGGGGGAATCTCTTGGCAGGCCTTGAAATCGATGGCCATGACATGTCTCCTGTCTTATTTGAACACAGCCAGTCTGTCCGGCATCATTTTGCCTACTATCGTGGGACTCAGATATTTGCATTGCGGATGGGAGCTTTTAAAGCCCATTTCATGACCAAATCGGCCTATGGACGAGATCCAATCGAGACCCACGACCGACCTTTGATCTATAACCTTCAAGCGGACCCTTCGGAAAGATTTGATCTAGGTGAATCGAGGCCCGAACTTGTTGCGGCTTTTGAAAACTTGAAGGTTCATTATCTCAATGAAGTGGAAGTGGCACCTTCGCGACTTGAGTCACGCATGCCCAAGCAATAAGGCTTTATTAGATTGGCATTTAATTGCTTTCGGCATTCTCAAACAGGAATTACTCTATCTGGTGCCCTCAAAGAGCATCAACAGAATCCATGATCTCCTTCTTGCGTATGCTCGCCATAACCTTGTTGAATGCCTTCGTGTGGGGGATTTGACTCAGCGATGGAGGACTTCCGCAAGTATGCATATTGATGGTTACGCTGACCTGAATCATCACGGCCCTCCTTGGTAACGTATTTCAGCGTTTGCAAACACTTGCGAGCGAGTTAACGGACACAAAACGCGACAGCGGAGCAACCAAGAAATCCGCCATCGCGCTGTGTCCATTTAAGATTGTCCATGGTCTGCAGCACCAAAACGTTATGTTCATGGGGCAGTCTTCAAGACAAAATCGAGAGTTTTGTCGGGATGAACCGAGCAACTAACGGTCTCTCTAATAAACTAAACGTAGGAAGTGGCCATAATGTGTCATTTTTTTTTAGAAAAATCCATTTTTGTCTTTTTACTCGTCAATGAACCCCTGTTTGCATAAAATATTTCCCTATGTTTGAGCAGGTCAAAGAAGAGTTAGTCGCTTTAAGAGAGAAACTTTCGCATCTACGGAGGTTTCTTTGACGAGGGTAAGCTAGACAAACGACTCATCGAGCTGGAAGCTCAGATGAGTCGCGAAGATTTTTGGAATGATAGGGATGCTGCGCAAAAACTTACCGATGAATCCGCCTCAATTCGGCGTAAGCTGGATCCCCTTAAAAAGGGTGAGACCCGATTGCAGGATATCGAAGTAATGCTTGAGCTGGGGGGCGAAGAACCAGAATCTGTTCAAGAAACAATCGAAGCCGATCTCACCGAAGATATTTCAGCTTTTCGAAAAGAATACGATGCCCTGGAATTAAGCACCTTATTGACAGGTCCTCATGATGCAAATAATTGCATTTTAAGTATTAATGCAGGTGCTGGTGGGACAGAATCCTGCGATTGGGCAGACATGCTCATGCGCATGTATCAACGTTGGGGCGAATCGCGTGGGTGGAAGGTAGATGTCACTGATATTCTTGAAGGCGACACCGCTGGAATCAAAAGTGCGGTGATGCTCATTTCGGGTGAGAACGCATATGGTTTTTGCAAAGCCGAGCGCGGTGTTCACAGGCTTGTTCGCATTTCTCCTTTTGACTCGAACAAACGGCGCCACACGAGTTTCGCCAGTGTGGACGTCATTGCTGAAATCGCTGAAACCGAACAGGAATCGATTCCTCCTACTGAATTTCGTGTGGATACCTTTCGGTCTGGAGGCAAGGGGGGGCAGAATGTGAACAAGGTGGAAACCGCAGTTCGCATAACCCACCTTGAGAGCGGATTGTCAGTTGCTTGTCAGACCCAGCGCTCCCAGCATCAAAATCGTGCTACGGCAATGAATTTGCTCCTATCTCGGATTTTTGCACTGAAACAGGATCAGCAAAAAAAGGACATGGAACGCTTTTACGGAGAAAAAGGCAGTGTGTCCTGGGGAAATCAAATTCGCAGTTATGTTTTTCAGCCCTACCGGATGGTAAAGGATTTACGAACCGGAATTGATACAAGTGATGTTCAGGGTGTGATGGACGGTAAATTGAATGACTTTGTAGATGGATGGCTGAGAGCAGGGTGTCCGTTGAAAAAAATTACGGGTGTCGAGGAGGTAGATGCATGAGTATTCTAGACGAAATTGTGCAAACAAAATTTAAGGAAGTCTCACATCTTGAATATGATATGCCTTCCGAAAGCTATCTGAAATCCAAATTAAGTCAAAGAGGTGTTCGACCTTTTTTAGATTCCTTGAGATCGCCACGGCGTGGAGATGTCGCATTGATCGCTGAGATCAAAAAGGCGTCGCCCTCCAAAGGGGTCATCTGCCCTGATTTTGATCCCGTCCGGATTGCTCAAGCCTATCAGGATGCAGGCGCGACTTGCCTATCAGTATTGACGGATGTGGATTATTTTCAAGGTTCACTGGAATACCTCAAAGCCGTTCGGCAGGCGGTTGATCTGCCGCTTCTGCGAAAAGATTTTATTATCGACGCGAGACAGATTGAAGAGGCAATCGATTATGGTGCGGATGCAATCTTGCTAATCGCAGCCATCCTTGATGATCAGCAATTAAAATCTCTCCATACATTGGCGACAGGTGCCGGTTTGACCGCTTTGGTGGAAGTGCATGATGAGGAAGAATTAAATCGTGTCATGAGCGCTGGTTGCCTGCTGGTGGGTGTGAATAATAGAAACTTGAAAGACTTCTCGGTCGATTTGGAGACAACCGATCGCATGGCCAAACTGTGGCGTGAATCCGGGCGACCTTCCGGTAGCGTGCTAGTTGCGGAGAGTGGTATATACTCGCGCAAGGATGTTCTTGAGGTGAAAAAAGGAGGAGCTTCTGCTGTCCTTGTAGGAGAATCCCTGATGCGTGATGCTTCCAATATTCAATCTAAAGTCGTTGAGTTGCTTGGTTGAGGTCTCAGCACTATTCAGCGTATAAATGGTTTGTCCTATCGGTGCACTTACCATTAAATTCCAACATCCGTTATGAATAATCTAGAAACAATCTGTTTACATGGCGGGCATACGCCCGATTCCGCTTCTAATGCACGTGCAGTTCCTGTCTACCGAACAAGCTCTTTTGTGTTCAAGGATACAGAGCATGCAGCCAATCTTTTTGCACTGAAAGAACTTGGTAACATTTACTCGCGCATCATGAATCCAACTCAAGATGTGCTGGAGCAACGCGTCGCCTCCCTTGATAATGGAGCCGCTGCCCTCGCTTTGTCTTCAGGAACAAGCGCCATTTTTTACACTGTAATCAATTTGTGTCAGGCGGGTGATGAAATTGTATCTGCGAACAATCTCTATGGGGGGTCCTTCACTCAATTCAACGACATCCTGCCGCAGTTTAACATCAAGACAAATTTCGTTGATTCCAATGACCCTGAAAATTTCCGAAAAGCAATTACACCCAAAACCAAATTACTCTTTTGCGAAACTGTCAGCAATCCGGGGCTGGACGTTGCGGATATTGAAGCAATAGCAAAGATTGCTCATGAGCATGGCTTGCCGCTAGTGGTTGATTCGACTTTCACCACTCCCTACTTGCAGCGTCCCATTGATCATGGGGCAGACATCGTCATACATTCCTTGACTAAGTGGTTGGGAGGCCATGGAGCTGGCATTGGTGGAATTGTCGTTGATTCTGGCAAGTTCGACTGGAAATCAGATAAGTTTCCTTTGATGACGCAGCCTGAATCCAGCTATCATGGCGTGCGCTGGGCCCATGACCTTGGCGATTTGAGCCCAATTGCCTTCATATTGCGTATGCGTGTTGTGCCATTGCGCAATTTAGGGGCATGCATTACGCCTGACAATGCATGGATGTTCCTTCAGGGAATTGAAACACTTACTTTGCGAATGGAGCGCCATTGTGAAAACTCTCTGGCTCTTGCAAAGCATCTGCAATCGCATCCAGGTGTAGAGTGGGTAAGATATCCTACTCTGGACGGTGACAAAAATAAGCCATTGGCTGACAAATATCTTGCAGGTAAAGGTGGCTCCATGGTCGTATTCGGCATCAAAGGTGGCGCCGAGGCCGGAAGCCGTTTTATTGAGAAGCTTAATTTATTCTCTCATCTTGCTAACGTAGGCGATGCAAAAAGTCTCGCCATTCACCCGGCCACGACAACGCACTCGCAGTTATCCGCCGAAGCTCAAAAAGCAGGTGGCATCACTCCAGAATTGATTCGTCTGTCCGTTGGCATTGAACACATAGATGACATAATCGCTGATGTCGATCAGGCGATTGAGGCTTCCACCAATGCCTAAGGATTGCTGTGGAAACAGCCCAGACTCATTTCGCATCTATCAGTTCAGAGAGTGATCCTCTCCAACTTTTCAGCGGCGATCAATTGGTCGCCGCTGAAGTTGCTTATGAAACTTATGGCGCGCTGAACGAGGCCAAAGACAACGCGATCCTCATCTTTCACGCTCTGAGTGGCAGTCAGCATGCTGCTGGTCGCAACGAAGCGGTTGAAGGTGTCGAGCGCTACTGGACTGATGAATGTCATGAGGGTTGGTGGGAAAATTTCATTGGACCGGGGAAGGCTTTGGACACAAGTCAGTTCTACGTGATCTGCGCCAATTATCTGGGAGGCTGCTATGGTTCAACCGGGCCATCCTCTTTGGATCACGAGACTGGAAATCCTTTTGGCTCTAGATTTCCAAGCATTGCCATCCGAGATATCGTTGATTCGCAAGCGAAGCTCTTGAATGCTCTGGGAATTGATTGCTTACACGCCGTTGTAGGAGGTTCCATGGGCGGGATGGCTTGTTTGAGTTTTGCGACTCGATATCCTGATCGCGTCAACGTGGTTATTCCCATGGCAACTAGCCTTTACGCTACAACGCTTCATCGCATTCACAATTTTGAGCAGATTTATGCGGTTGAATCTGATCCTAATTTTCAGGGCGGTGATTATTACGGTGGTGTATTTCCTGATCAGGGACTGGCTCTTGCAAGGATGATCGCCCACAAAACCTATGTATCACTATCAACAATGGAAGATCGGGCCAGAAATGAAATCGTTCAGCCCTCGAGCGGATTCAAGCATTATCGATTCAGCCACCCCATCGAATCCTATTTGTTGCATCAAGGAAGAAAGTTTGTCTCCCGCTTTGACGCCAACACATATCTCCGCTTGTGTGAAGCCTGGCTGCGTTTTGATCTATTGAAGGAGGCAGAGAGTGATAGTTATCAAGCGCTTTTTTCTTCCTGCAAACACCAGAAGTACATGATTTTCAGTGTGGATTCAGATGTGTGCTTTTACCCTGAAGATCAGGTGCAAATGGCACGTATTCTGAAGCAAAACGATATTCGTTGCCGGCATATTACGATTCACTCCGAGAAGGGTCATGATGCATTCCTCTTGGAACCCGAGCTTTTGGAACCCCACTTGAAGCATTCGCTTGAAAATCCTTGGTAGATTTTTCCATGCCCATTTTTAGCAAATAAAAACCGACGGAAACGAATTTCCGCCGGTTTTTATTAATGATTTATAGTTAAAAAATCAGTGCTAAAATCTGATAACCATGTCCACAATGTAGCGCTCATCCATGATACCCTCATTGCTTCCAACACCATTTTCATATGAGAGTCCGAGATCGACCCTGTCATGCAATCTTGAACGGAACCCAAATCCAATGGCGCTGTAAGTGTCTCCTTCCGCTGCAGCAGAACCAAAGTTAATCAAGTCATATCCCTCGACAGGTGTCGCTCCATCTCCGCCTGAGAGCACTGTAAAGGAGTTGAATGCGATAAACGGAATAAACCACTTGCAGGTGTAGTAATCAACCTGAGCACTCCAGTGAAGGAAAGAGGACTCCTCATCGTTGTCATTGGGTATGCGGGCACCCACGCTACCTGTAAAGTGAAGATCATCAAATCCTTTCATAGCCGAAACAAATACATTCCATTCCCCATCACCGTTGTTCTGGAAAATGCCACCCGAACTGGAGGGTAACTCCAATTTGAGTCCAGGTGTGATCAATAATTGATTCTCTTCATCATCCACCGCGGCATACTTCAGACCAAAGCCAAGGTCTGCCCAGCCGGTCTCGTTAATACCTGCTGCAGGCATATCCAAGTCACATATCCCGCCCTTGGTTGCGATAAGAGCCAAACGGTCGTTAACTGCCCAGCGTGCCTGCACTCCGTATACATTGGCATCACCACCTCCTAGGAATGAACTTGGGATTTCATGATGAATGAAAACTGGCCGTAGCTCAGTGTTAACTTGAGCAGCTTCAAAGTAAAAAGGATTTGTTACCGGCGCAATGGTGTTGTCTTTCCATGATTCTCCTTGAGCTGTATTGGACTGAGATAGGATCAAAGCCACAGCTCACGCTATTAGTAGATTGCAAGGGTGATTCATACGCGCACCAAACTAATAACTTTTCTCTGAGTTGTCACTATATCACTTTCGCTTTATGTTACCAGGTTTGTCTCACTGAAAAGGTAAGTGAGATTTAATCCGCTTCTAACTTTCAGGAATCATCAAACAGCATAAATCGCATTATAAAAAATCAAAGGGATGAAGATCCAATTTTGATTTTTTAATGCCTATCCTACCCTTACATTTTCATCAGTTAAGCGATTGTAGGCATCCATGTATTTTTCCTGTGTCTTTCGGACAATAAAATCAGGTAAAGCCGGAGCAGGTGGTGTCTTATCCCATTCCAGAGCTTCCAGGTAATCGCGCACAAACTGCTTGTCGTAACTGGGCTGTGATCTTCCTGGTGCATAAGATTCAGCAGGCCAAAATCTGGAGGAATCGGGTGTCAATACTTCATCGATCAACAATAATGCTCCATTAAAATACCCAAACTCAAATTTTGTATCTGCGATGATGATACCTCTGGAATTTGCATATGCACGGGCACGTTGATAAATCTCGAGGCTGATCTTTTTTACTTGGTGTGCTGTATCTTTACCTACGAGCTCGATCGCCTTTTCGAAAGAGATATTTTCATCATGCCCTGTCTCTGCCTTTGTGGCAGGAGTGAAAATAGGTTCGGGGAGCTCTGATGATTCCTTCAGTCCATCCGGAAGAGTGATGCCGCAAACGGTGCGGTCTTTCTGGTATTCCTTCCACCCTGATCCGGCCAGGTAGCCTCTGACAACGCATTCAATGGTCAGTGGCTCAGTTTTTTTGACGATCATGCTGCGTCCCTTGAGTTCTTCAGACCATGGTAAGAGCTTCTCTGGAAGAGCTTGTTCAGCTGTGTGTTTGCGATGGTTGGCAATTAACCCTTTCATTTGATCAAACCAGAAATGGGAAATTTGCGTGAGCACGGACCCCTTGGTGGGGATTCCGTTTGGCATCACACAATCAAATGCTGAGATGCGGTCGGTTGCGACAAAAAGAAAGGAATCACCTAAATCGAAAATTTCCCGAACTTTCCCAGACTTGATTTTGGGAATACCTGGCAATTCCAACTGCAGAATTGGTGACTGATTTGGATTGATGGAGGACATGAATTTTTTAAAAGTTCAGATAGATTGACGCACTTGTTTGAGTCGATCTGAAAACTGGCGTGCCAGTTGCGTTAACGCAGGCCAATCGTCAGAATCGAGAATAGACTTGGTCAGTAGTGATGATCCTACGCCCAAAGCAACGCATCCTGCCTTCAAAAAGGGTTCTATCGTATCAAGTCGAACCCCACCCGTGGGTACGATGGGTAAATCAGGCAGTGGAGCGCGTAACGCCTTGATGTAGGATGGACCAAGTCCGTCAGCAGGAAAAATCTTAACCATATCGGCACCAGATTCGTAGGCAGTTTGAGCTTCGGTAGGAGAATAAGCACCCACCATGATGGCCCTGTTGGCGTTGTGAACAGGCGTTATCAGCGATGTGCGCAGGATAGGGCTCACGACAAACCTGGCTCCAGCATCCAATGCAGCATGGCATTGCTCCATACGAACAACGGTTCCTGCGCCGACAATCGCAGCATCACCGAGATCACGTGTGACATTTCGAATGGCTTCAGGTGCGTCTGGAGTTGAAAAAGTAATTTCAATGGCCCTTATCCCGCCCGATATTAAAGCATGAGAGAGAGGGACGGCCTGCTCGCAAGTCCTGGCGCGGACCACTGCGATCAGTCCCGCCTCACACAGTTCCAATTTGATTGATTCTCTTGTAATCATAATGACATGAAGTCAATGCGATAAGGGTTCAATTTTATGGAATCCCTCTCACATAAGCGATAAAAATGGAAGAAACAGAAAAAAAGTGAAATCCACACTTGATAAGAATCACCAGTCACTTTATAAAACCATCTCTCATTTCGAGAGCGAGTGTAGCTCAGTTGGTAGAGCGCAACCTTGCCAAGGTTGATGTCGAGAGTTCGAGTCTCTTCACTCGCTCCATTTTTTTGTACTTCCCTAAATCGTTTCATTGCATCGACAAATATCCTCAAGGTTTCTCGTCAACGAATCACCACTGCTCTGTAGTATGATTGCGTTTTCTCTGAGCTGACCATATCGAAGAAACTGAGTGTGGATTCGAAGGCGTCTTGAGATTTCAGATCAATCCAGTTTTGCAGATCCGTGGATGATTGGAGGGTGTAGCGTCGCCCGGCCTCGGAGGAGATGACGATATGAAGTTGTTGGTCTGCGATCATGTTGATGGAGGCAATCTTCAGGCGGAAGTCGGGATCATATTGAGTGATGTGAATAGAGACCTTACCGGTATTGCTGTATCCAAATCCATCCCATACTCGCCAGGTGAAATCATCCGTTCCTCTGAAGTTGGTGCTGGGTGTGTAGACCAACTGGTCTCCTAAACCTGAAATGATTCCATGGTCGGGACCCTCAAGAACGACTCGCTGCAGGGCGTCGTGATCTTCGTCTTCCACATCCAAAGAGAATCTTTTCGGGCTATTTGTCTGGAGACTGATCGTCTGGTTGTTACCGGTGGGTTTATGATTTGGATACTGCACCTCGATAACGACAGTTGCTAAATCACTTTCAAATTCACCGTCACTGGCGATGTATTGAATTCGATCAAAACCAAAGAAATCCGTAAATGGGTGATAGGTGAGATAGGGGGGGGTGCCTGATAAGGTGCCATTTTCAGGCATAAGTACATAATCAACGGAGATAGGGTTGTTTTCAAGGTCTTCGATACTCAATTCGAAAGATTCGGATTTGTTCCCAAAGATCTCTACGCCTTGATCCTTTGCTATTGGAGGTGTGTTTTCATCTGTCACTTCAATTGTAAATAATGCCGTCGTAGTAGCTCCCAGGTTATCGGTGGCATCAATTCTCGCTTCGAGAGTACCTACATGATCGAGTTTGGGGCTGTAGGTCAGTAACTTGTTTTCAATGGTTAAAAAGCCGATTTCGGGAGCACTTTTAATGGAATATGAAACGGTGTCTTCATCTGCATCGCCGGCTTCAATGTTCCATTCAACGGGCTGATTCACTGCCGTAATGATGCGGGCATCTTCAAGGTCTGGTGGATTGTTTTCGTCACGAACAGAAAATGCCACGGTTGCAACGGGACCATCGATCTTGCCATCATTGGCACGGTAGGTGAATTGATCCGTACCAGAAAACCCAAATTCAGGGATGTATGTTGCCACGGCAGGAAAAGCCAGGACCCTTCCGTTGCTTGGGCCATCGATGATTTCAAAGTCGAGCGGATCACCATCGGGATCATTTGCAGTGAAGGTGACACTGATCTCTCTATTCCTATTCATCGTTAAATTTTGTGACATAGCCCGGGGAGCGTCATTGACTCCCTTTACGAGTAACTCACTTTGCCCTTCACTGCGGATACCCAGCTCATCTTCAATCACGTAAGTGAAACCATCAGAACCTGAATAATCCTTTTCTGGTATGTAGCGAAACAAACCAGTTTCAATGCGTTCCATCGTACCGTGAATCGGTTGAGTCCATTCAATAAGCCGGATCTCATCTTCGTCTGGATCGGCATCATTTGCCAGTGGATCAAATTCAGCAGAGCCATCTTCGGTTAAAATGATCCGATCAATTTCTGCAACAGGTGCGTCGTTGACCGGATGAATGACGACTTGAACTTCGCCGATGTCCATGCCTCCTTCGTTATCAATAATCACATATTGTAATGTGTCCGTGCCGAAGTGGTTGCTTTTGGGGAGGTAGTTGATCTCGCCTTGATCTGTAAGGCTTGCTTGACCGTTCAAAGGTGGGGATAATTCAATTACTTTCAGCGGTAGGTTTTCAGGGTGTCGATCATTGGATAACACAGAAATCAAGATGGGGGTGTCCTCCCCTGTCTCGGCAAGATCAAGATTCGCTTCAGGTGGGCTATAATCTGCTAATACTTTAAACGTTGCACCTTTCTGCGCCTTTGCTCCACTCGGGTCTTTCAGCGTAAATATTAAATGCTCCTCTCCTGTCCATTGCGCATTCGGTGGAGAGATAGATACAATTTGATTTTCATCAATCGTGACTTGTAAATCAGTGACCCCGTCGATACTCCAAGTCAGATCCGTGTTCCCATGATCCGGATCGGATCCAAACCGCAAAAGATTGATGGGGAAAAAAACAGAACCCTGAGCAACAGTTTGACTCAGAATAGGGCGGATTATTGGGGGTTGATTGATCAGGATGGTTTTCCCAAAACGTCCTGAACGTTGAGCGTCTTTTTGATATGTGGCCCAGGGAAGAAGGTCTTCGCGGTATGGAGCATCGAGAGACCAGGCATAAATACTTCGCCTGTCCTTTATACTGACAAGCGGAGCCTCCGAAGAATATTCAAGATCAATGGCAGTAGAACCGACGACATCCAGGAACCCATCGCCATCCAGGTCGGTGAGCGTCAAAGGGCCAATCTTGAGGAGGTTGCCGCCAGGTAGTTCCATCCACAGCCTGTCATTACCAGAGGCTGTCCTGAAATAGACAGGATCTCCCGAAATATTCCATGCTTTCAGTCCACTTGTTCTTCTTCTGTCGCCTTCCTGAATCAATGAAAAAGTGAAACCATAGCTTGGGAGTAGCACATCCAGTTGTGCGTCACCATCAACATCTGCTATCAGTGGTGTTGCTCTGAGGAGACCGTCCATCACCCGTCCTACGGGCCATCCATCCATAGGGAAACCGTGATGATGGATGGCATGGATGAGGTTTGAACGATGGCTTGAGGCGATGATCTCAAGGTCTCCATCACCATCGAGATCTGCCAGTGCCGGAGAACTGTCAAAGTGTTCATCCACCAAAGCCGGAAATCCCGAGAGTTCCTCACCGAAAATATTGAAAACATGAATCCCCCCTTGCACGCTGTCTTCGGTTCCATTGCCTGCAATGATAATTTCACTCACGCCATCCTGATCCAGATCACCGATAATTGGGGAAGTAATGAGTTTGCCCGAGTTAATATACGCGTTCGTCTTTGCTGCGCCGGGTTGCTTGATATCGAAAATGCCTATGGAATTACAACCAGTGACACTCACGATCTCCAAATCTGAATCTTGGTCCAAGTTACCAATCGCAGGCAGCAATTCCATGGTATCCAGATCACTATTGCAGGTTTGAAGATTCCAAGCGATGGGGATAGTTCCGTCAGATTCGATCACCATGAGCTTTCGGTTGGAAGTGAAACTTCCAATGGAACTTTCGTGGGTCAGCGCGATGATTTCCATGCTTCCATCTCCATCCAAATCGGCCATGGATTTACCTAAAGATCTCGAAGAGGTCTTGACCGGCCACCCGCCGGTCAGCAATGTTCCATCGTGGCGAAATCCCATCAAAAAACCTCCTGTTCCTCCCTCGGTGAAAATTTCAATGAAGCCATCCCCATCCAAATCCCCCGTCAGAGGTAAATCATGAAAGGGTACGGAATCTCCTAATTCATGCTTCCATGCCAGGCTTCCATCATGGTTGTAAACGTGCAAGAAAGTTGGAGAGCCCAGCAGATCGCCTGCTTCCACCACAATGATTTCATCATCCCCATCTCGATCCAGATCTTCTGTTACAACCGAATGCCAATCATCAGGTGAAAACTCTTTGCCGATAGATTGGTGGATCGGGAAGTTGGGTTTCATAGCGTTTTCCAAATGAATCGCAATGACTGTCTCCGTGCTTACATTACCCGTCGAATCTGTCGCAGTTAACCTGAGAGAATAAAGCATATTAGGGGCCAGTGTGCTTGTATCCCAGATGCCCAAAGTATCCTGAAAAGGAAGCGTTTCATCCTGTGGGGTCAATTGTATTCCTGCTGCAGTCCACTCTGATGGCGATGTGCCAGGCCCATGCTCTAACTTGTAGGTTCTTGATCTTCCGAATACACTGCCAATAATTGGAATTATTTTGCCAGCTTTGAGAACGTCATTGTTTCTAGGTGAAGAGATTTCCACATTGGAAACCTCCACGGTCTGCTTGACTGTGTTCGTTTGATTAAATGTATCAGCAACCCGCAGCCTGAAAGTGTAGGACCCTTCCTCCAGGGATTCTGTATTGAAACCAGTGAGTAAATATGATTCTGTGACGGGGGTGTCTGAGTGGTGAAGAAGCAGCCAATCTACAGGCGAAGCTCCTTGACCAACGCTTAGATCGTAGTGGGAGAAATTTTCCCCATCGGCGGATCCTTCAAAATCAATCAGGGCCCCTACTTTTTCAGAAAGGTTGAATTTTCCTCGTGGTAATCTTGCCACAACTTGTTGAGCCTTCCAGACATTCAGCCTGCCTGATCCCATGGGTTTATTCGGCTGAATGGGATCAACCGCATTCAAAAGCATGCGTGTCAAGTCCTGAGCGCTCCAGTCAGGATAGCGTGACAGGGCAAGTGCGGCAGCGCCACTGACATGAGGGGCAGCCATGGATGTACCGCTCAGAAAGCCAAATCGATTGTCCGGCAAAGTGGAGAAAATAGTCTGGCCCGGCGCCGCCAGATCAATGAATGAACCGTAATTGGAAAAGCGACTGCGTTGATCATTTTTATCCGTGGCTCCGACTCCTATCGTGTTTTCAAAGGCAGCAGGGTAAAAAAGTTGTTCGCTCTGTCTGTTGCCACCCGCCGCTACAAAGAGCACATCTGCTTCAGCCGCTTCCTCGACGGCGGTGCGCATCAGCTCACTTCGTATATCCACCCCCCAGCTGGCATTGATGATATCCGTGCCATGATCAATGGCATATCGCATGGATTTGACCACTGTGGCGACATCGGCACTGCCCGAGACCCCAAATGATTTGATCGCTATCAAGCTGACTTCCTGGCAGATACCTGCGGTTCCCCTGCGGTTATTGGCAACGGCACCTACGATTCCTGCTACATGGGTTCCGTGTCCTTGATCGTCGAACGGATCGCCATCATCAGAAACAAAATCAAAACCATGGACATCGTCAATGTAACCATTGTCGTCGTCGTCCAAACCGTTGCCTGGTATTTCCTTAAGATTGATCCACAGGTTTTCTTTGATATCAGGATGAAAAAAATCGATTCCGGTGTCGATGATTGCGACACGCACGTCTCGACTTCCGACCCCCAGGCTCCATGCTTCCGGTAAATCAATGTCTGCATCTTCCGTGCCCTCAAATTGTCCGGTGTTGTTCAATCCCCAGGAACGATCAAAGTAAAAATCATTCGGTATGCGTTCATCGGGTCGCTGCTGAGCCAACATCACCTGGTAGTTGGGTTCTGCATTCAGAACACTCGAATCCTTCCGGATCTCCTTGAGTGCGTTTTTCAGACTTATTTCTGAATTTAATTCAATAATAATCCATTGATCCAAAGACGGTTTGGTTCTGCGGTAGGCAGATTTTGGGCGGAATTGCCGATGTTGCCTTGGAAGGAGGTAGTTCCAATTTTTAATGTAGCTTGGTTTTGATTTTGTCAATGCCCACTCAACAGGGGGGGACGCGAGGCAGACGAGCAATTGATGAGGTCGTGTCTGGATCTCTTTTTTGCCCTCTGTCGTTGAAATGACGAAACTCACCCACTCTGCAGTAGTGTCCGGAGGCTCCTTGGCCCAGGAGTGATCAAGCCACATGGAGGCCGTCAGCACCCAAACAACAGCTGAACTAGCCATAAATCGAAAGCCCATCCTTGCTGATTCCCTGATCTGCGAATATTGTTGCACCGATAAGTTACTTGCAGGTTTTATTCCAAAATGAGGCGTGTGTTGTGTATGATATAACTCCTCCAGAGAGAGTAATCCAGCGACATTTTCATTCCAGGAATGACATAGATCTTGCCATTGCTGCTTGACCTGGGTGGTGATGACCGGATTCATTAGACAGGGCGGGGCACGAAAGCCCTTCTGAATCATTATTTTTGAATCATGGAATTTGTCAAAAACCTCAAATTTAACAGCGATGGCCTCATTCCCGCCATTGTGCAGGATGCTTTCAACGGTCGAGTATTGATGATGGCCTGGATGAATGAATCCGCGCTTGAGAAGACAGTGCAGACGGGCAAGACCCATTTCTGGAGTCGTTCTCGTCAAAAGTTCTGGATGAAAGGTGAATCCAGTGGGCACACCCAAAACGTGAAGGACATTGCCTACGATTGCGATGGGGATACCTTACTCGTCCAGGTAGAGCAAGACGGAGCTGCTTGTCACGAGGGTTATCGATCTTGTTTTTTCACTTCAATTGATCAAGATGGTGCTAACTCCAAAATTACTGAACCCATGCTCAAATCTCCCGAGGAAATATACGGTAAAAAGTAACAACCCAATAGGGTGATCGGGACAAGTGCTCTCACTCTGTTTTCGCTTTATTTCCTATTACAAGCGTCTCAATCCATCTTCAGGCATTGGGTTTGGAATATCTGATTCGATCTGTTCGATCTTGGCCATGGTTTCCTCATCCAAAATGACACCACCAGCCCTCATTGTATCCTCGAGCTGGTCTACGTGTGAAGCACCGATGATGGTGGAAGCGACGTAATCATGCTGTTTGGTCCATGCTGTTGCGAGGGTGACCGGATTCATGCCCGCGTCCCGAGCTATTGTCTGGACTCGGTCGACTACTGCAAGCGTGCGCTCATTGACGAAACGGCGAGCCATGTTTTTCTGCCTCTCCTGGCCATGAATCATATAATGGGAGAAACGAGCTCCTTCTGGAAATGCGCCATTATTATATTTTCCACAAAGCACTCCACCTGCAAGGGGTGAGTATGGTAGCAGACTGACCTGTTCCCTGCGGCAAACTTGAGCCAGCTCACTCTCGCAACGCCGATTAATCAAGCTGAAATTGTTCTGCACCGTTTCCACGCGCTCCAGACCCGAGAGTTCAGATGTCCAAAGACTCTTCATCACGCCCCAGCACGTTTCATTGCTGCAGCCCAATACTCTGATTTTGCCTGCCTGTTTCAGCTCAGTCATGGCTGCCAGCGTTTCATCGTGAGGCATGCCGTGATCAGGCCAGTGTGTTTGATACAAATCGATATAATCTGTCTGGAGGCGATTTAAACTGCCTTCCACCGCACGGATAATTTGATGACGATCCAACGTAGTCATGCCGTGCCTGACGGGCGGTATGAACCAGCCGTGGCCGGCTCCCGTGATTTTTGTTGCAAGGATGATGGATTCCCTGGGCTTACCCTTCGCCCAGCGCCCCACGATTTCTTCGGTTACACCAAAAGTTTCAGCCTTGGGTGGCACCGGGTACATCTCGGCTACGTCAAAAAAGTTCACTCCATGATCAAGTGCGGTATCCATGATCAGATGAGCCATCGATTCGTCTGTCTGGTCACCAAAAGTCATGGTGCCCATACAAATTTCCGAAACGACAAGTCCACTCTTGCCCAGTCGACGCTTTTTCATGGAGTGAATAACAGCTTTAGCTATCCTTCAGCGCTTTTTCTATCGCAGCCTTGAGCTTTGGGTCACTTGGTGAAACGCCGGATTTGTAATGTCCGATTACCTGACCTTTTTTATCAACCAGGAACTTTTCGAAATTCCACCTCACATCTCCGCCGTGATCAGGGTGGGTAGTCAGATATTTATACAGAGGGGATTGTTTTTCACCTTTGACATCAATTTTGCCCATCATTGGAAAAGTGACTCCATAGTTTTCTTTGCAGAAACTGAGGATTTCAGTATGAGTGCCCGGCTCCTGTGCTCCGAAATTATTGCACGGAAAACCGATTACCGAGAATCCATCATCCTTGAATTGACTGTGCAATTTCTGGAGTCCGTCATACTGGGGAGTGTAGCCGCACTTGCTTGCTACATTTACCATGAGGACAACCTTTCCTTTGTAATTTTTCAAATCAACATCCTTGTCCTGGATGCTCTTCATTTTGAAACTCAGGGCATTCTTTTCATTGTGATGGTCGGCACTCATATGATTGATGGAAAGCAATCCCAAGACACTCAGGGTCAGGAAGCATTTGCGTGTGATTCTGTTCATTTGATACATAACTTTCATAGGTTCGTTGTAAAATTCCTTGTTCAGCGGTAAATGCAAATATTTTTTGCAGTTTCATACATGTCAGGTAGAAAATTCAAATTTTATGCGGTGTTCGCTTCTTGTTGCATATAGGTTTGCTCTTTGTAAAAGCGGGCGTAGATCATGTAAAGCAGCGTAGTTGCCAATATGAGACCTGCAAAAAACAAATGGTAAGAGACTCCTCCAAGCTTGGTTGAGCCGTCTTCATTCTGAATGAATTGATTGACGTAACTCGTCAACTTGTTACCGGCAGATATGGTTAGAAGGTAAAAAGACATAATGATTGATTTCATGCTGTTTGGAGATTGTGTGTAGGAGAGTTCCAAACCTGTTTGATAAATCATGACTTCCGCTGCCGTCATAAAGACATAGGCCAGAAGTTGCCAGGCGATGGTGGGGGTTTTACCTGCAATCAATTGACTTTCAATCCAGGCAATCACGAGTACGGCCGGCACTGTCAAAAACATGCCTATTCCGATTTTCCTGAGTGGATTCAATGTGAAGATCTTGTTGACTGCAGGATAAAGGACGTATGTGAACAAAGGAATGTAAATCAGCACCAGGATCGGATTGATTGCCTGAATCTGGCTGGGTAACCATTCGACACCTGCCCAGTTCAAATCCATCTTTTTGGCCTGCAGGACCCAGGCTGAACCGTTTTGTTCGTAAACCGACCAAAAGATGATAATGAAGACGTATAATCCCACCAGCTTACCCATGGCTCGAAGGCCTTCGGGACTGAACGTTTCTTTGAAAAAGGTTTTTCCTCCCGCGGGGATGTGGACAAATTGCCGTCTTCCCAACCAAAAGACAATGGTTGCCAGGAACATTAAAATACCGGGAATCCCAAAGGCCCAGTGAGGCCCATATTGATTGAGTAAGTAAGGAGTCAGGAGCGTTGAAATAAAAGCACCGAAATTAATGGACCAATAAAACCAGCCGAAAACTTTGCTCAACAGATGATTATTGGAAGCTCCAAACTGATCACCCACATGCGCCGTCACGCAAGGTTTGATTCCCCCCGCCCCAATTGCTATCAAACTCAGACCAACCGTTAAACCGGTTCTTGTCTCATCCAAAGCCAATGCAAGATGCCCCAGACAATAGACGATTGAGAGACCGATAATCGTTCGGTACTTGCCGAGAAACGCATCGGATAAAATGGCACCAAGGATTGGGAAAAAATACGCCCAGGCCATGAAGTCGTGGTACCATACCTTGGCCTCCGCATCGGTCATGGGGGACAATTCTCCGTGAGCATTTTTTAGGTACTGCGTCATGAAAATGACCAGAATCGTTCGCATCCCGTAATAACTGAACCGTTCAGCTGCCTCATTGCCAACGATGTACGGAATGCCTTTTGGCAAATTTGCCGATTTGCGAGGCGCTGTCAGGTAGGAAGGCTTTGCCATTTGAGGATTGTGATGCTGGACCAGTGAAGACGTCAGGCAATGAGCGATGATTTTGTGTTGTTGCTATTGTCCGTTCCAAAAATCCACAACAAAAACATCTTCCAGTAATGGACCAACTAGTTTGCCGAAATCCTTATGATGTGGGTGGATGAGGTAGTCATCCCGGTCCTGCCCCGAATGAAATGTCAGCACAAATCCATGAGTGAATCCCTTATCCAACCCTTCAGGGCTATTGTTGGTGCCTGTTTCATAAGACAAGATTTGAGGGATCTTTTTTTGTAAACCAGCAAAGGCAGTTTCTACCTTTTTAATATCTTCTTTCGTAACAGATTCCTTGAATTTAAAAGAAACCATGTGAACCAGATTACCTCGTTGGTTGGATTTGCCAGCGGCGTCTGTGTTGTTGGTAAAACTCATAATTCCCAATAAAATGACGGTTAATACAGCGATAAAGGATCTCATTTGCATGACGTTTAATAGTTCAGGTGATTGATGCAAGAAACTATCAGCCTCCATATACTCGAGCAAGCGTGAAAGGTTTCCACATCAAGAACAGTCTTACGTGGCGTTTCACTGAAAGCGCAAGCGGACAAACTCATGGTCCAACGTACGCAAAGGAAAAACACTGCGGAATATGAGGCGCTCGAGTCCTTCTCGCACCGGGGTTTCGGAAATACTGATGACTCGACTGGGCTCACCTGACCAGAGGATTAAGTCCTCTGAAAATTCAATAATGGCTTTCACATCTTGCGCCGCTGTTTGATGAAGCAATGAAATGGTGAGGTAATTGCCAGGAATCTCTGCGTCATTGAATGATTCAATAGAAATAGTGAGCGCCTGGGTTCTATCGCTTGGGTCGAGGTCGCTTGTGCCAAAATAATACTCAGCGATTGCCGGTAGTCCGTCAGCGTCATGATCTTCACTTGGTTCTCCAGTAAAACCGCGAGGCTCTGCTTTACCGGGACTGCCTCCGTGGAATTTGCTGAGCCTCCAATTTGCTGGATCATTGGGGTCGGGGTTCGTCCTTGGATTGACAAGAACAAGGCTGGGACCCTTGCCGTCAGCTTTTATTGGCCAAGGTGATTTGTCATCATAATTTAATATTTGTATCATGGATCCATCAAGTGCGACTAATTCCACCACTTCCCCATTATTTGCCAATCGAGTGCCGTTCTGGAATTCTCCGGCGATATTGATGCCTGATACCGTGGTTGTGAGTTCACTTGCCGATCGTGCGATGAGAGTTCGCATACCCGGGGGCAGCGTGGCACCTTGTTCAAACTCGAATTCAACACCAGAATTGAAATGCACGCCCGAGAGGGAAAGTGTTTGGTCCGAGATGTTCAACAGCTCAACGAATTCCAAAATTTCGGAGTCGGATGGGTGATACATGATTTCCGAGATAACCAAATTCTCATGAGCTGCGGGTGATTCCAGAATATAATAGGCCTCGTTCAATGCCGACCATTCGCCCTTGTGCAGTGTTCTGGCTTTGAGTAGAGCAGACTGGGACAAGGCGATTGCTCCTGTATACTCCATGGCATTGGTGTTTTGTCGTGAATTATCAGGGCTCGAAGCGACGAGTCTTGGGGTGATCAATAAATCACTGCTGTTGATTGAACCGTTGAGTCCATGGATAGCCAGTAGATTTTTGCCTTTTACGAGCAAATGCTTGTATGAAGTGATGTCAAAGGATTGGAAGATGCTTGCGGCACTGTCAGGGTTGGTTGTGCGTGCTGTTGAATTCCAATCGGGAGAGATGACGGGGGCATTTGCTTGAGCGACTCGGTTTCCATTTAAATAGGCGATGAATCCATCATCATACCGCATGTCCAGCCTGAGCTCCATCACATCATCCAATTTCATTTCATTTGCCACGCTGAAAGAGACACGAATGTAAACACTGCTATTCAGGTTGCGCATTTCTGCAACATTTAAACCGATAAAACCCTTGTAATCAGAGGGCGACGTCTCGTAGCCGATTCCCGTAAACCCCCGTTTCCAGCCTCGCCCCTCACTGAATGCAGGCTTAATCCAATCCCTCTTGAAAGCAGCGTTCTCGGGGATGATTGCGCTTGCCGCGGCCCCGTCGTTGAGAAGGATTGTCTGAAGGATCCTTTCCTCTTGTCTGGGATCGGTTCCGTCCAAGGTATAATAGATGATGCCGCCTTTGCTCTGCAGCTCTATTGGTGTTCCTGAAACAATGTGCCCGGGATTAATCGAAAACTCAGGTGCAGGCGCATGCGGGTACAAGCCTTCGATTCGCAATTCACTCAAGATGGCAAAGCGGCTATTGGGATCGTGTAATGTGGGTAGATAGTGATTCAAGATGTTATCTCTTTCAGCTATCCACGAATCTTCCCGGGTAAAAAAGATGTCAGGAGCATTGGGAGCAGGCGGATAGTGATCGTGGTTTACGTTCGTCAGCGGGTTTGGTTGTTTTACACGATTCCCATAAGGTGTGCTTGCCTGAGTATCCCCCCAGCGTGCGGATTCTGCCACAATGGCTTTGTCGATTTGGTTTGCCAGATTCAGGTAGCGTTGCTGGCTTTGGTTCAGGCTCAGCGCACCGCCAGGAGATAAATGCTTGTGTGCTTGATCTGCGAAAAGCAGCCTGAACGCTGAATTGCGCCGTAATTTTTGGAACAATGCGCCGACTCCTTCGGAACGGTCGTAACGATTCCAAGTAAATTTATCCAGGACAATTTCCTGATCCCAGACAAAAAAACGAAACCTTCCGTCTCCTGAATTGGTGTTGGCTGCCGCATACCCGTTGTGGTGCGGCCAATCTTCGGAGTCAGCATAAAAATGGAGCAGCATGTAGTCCGCAAAATTTTCCATATCCACAAACGATTGAATTTCCGCAAAACCTTCGGGAGTGGATGCGTCTATTTGCATCATTTGACTCCACCTCCTACCTGGACTTGAGAAATCTTCATTGATTTCCCAATCCTGTTCATCGCCGCCGAGGTGATTGGAAAAGAAATCATCTTCGAGACGTTCTGTCAGGTTATGAAGGCCAAAGTAGAGTCCGTTTACATAAAGATGTACGAAATTTCCATGAGACGATGTTTGCCCCATGGCTTGTAGGGATTTTTTCATCCAAACATCGCGGATGTATTGGGAGTCGTTGGGGCGATACCGTGAACTTCCCCAACTGACCAATCCCCAACTGTCGGTGAAGCATGCACGCAAAACCAGTTTGTTGAAATTGCTGACTGGGGATTCAGGAAACAATGGGTAATTCAATCGTGCCGCGCCTTGATCTGATGTGAACGTGATACGAAGGGAATGCTTCTGCATGCGCCAGGGACGTCTGCTTGAGTTACCATGGACTTCTATCTTGCAATTTTCCTGAAATCCACTGGAGCCATCCGGTAGCAAATATTCAATGGAACAAGGCTTTTCAATGCGAGTCTGCGGCATGGCATAAATCCCTGAACCGGGCCGGATGAAATCGTCTTGAGACATGACGATTGAAACGGATGGGATATCCAGTAAAGCATCTCGAATGCCATAGCCAGGTAACGTGTTTTCCACGACTCTTGGATCCATTTCATAATCGGCGGGGACAATGCCATTTCTTGATCCATCGTTTCTGTTGACTTCACTGTTTGCACCCCAGTTGTCAGGCCAGCCTGAGGGGTTGGCAGGTTGCCTGGCAACATCATTCACGAAAACATAAGAATGTGTCATGACCTTGCTTGAGCGCCACCCCTCACGAAATGCCATCGCTCGTAAGGTCGTCGTCGTTGTGATGGGGATGGGCTTCTCATAGAGCTGTCCGTGATAAACTGTGGGCTGACTTCCATCAAGGGTGTACCGGACGGAGGTTTGCTCTTCCTCTGTCGAAATACTTACCTCAATGGGGGCGTCATAGAACCCCCTTTTTTCTGAAAATAGAGGTTCCTTCAGGATACCCTCATACCCATTACCATTATTCTTTCCTGGTGAAGGGTATATAAAATAGTTCCTCTCACCGTTCCGGTTCAGTCCATAGGAAATATCAGCGAACTGAGAAGGGTAATGCGGTTCAATCACTGACTCTAACGTGTGGCCTTCCGGATTTACAATAGCAAGAAATTCCCCTGAATCTTTGAGATTGAAATTGAAATGAAAATGACCACCAGCATCCTGGTAATTGCTCAGAGTGATCCCATCAACTACAGGCGCCCCACCATAAACAACCAGATATCCTCCAGCTGGAATGTGGATGGGGGGGAACATCCATTTGTTCGGTATATTCGAATCATCTGTTAAACTGTAGCCTCTCAGATTAACAGTTTCATTCCGAGTATTGTGTATTTCGATCCAGTCCACCGCCTTGCCATCGCCGTCCAAATGGATGCCCTCATTGTTTGCCATGAATTCGTTGATGAGGATGGGGGATCGCGCAGTATCATCGCGGACGACCCTTACCTGGAATCCGGTTTCAACGACCTGCAGGTTTTCATCCGTTGATCGGACATGCAACATAAGCAAGGTGCCTGCTGGAATTCCCGTCAGTTGTTTTGCCGTGAATAATTGATCGTCCACGATCTTAAAAAATTCGTTGTCGTTTTTCTTACCTGCCGAGATGAATTCATACGCGAATGTTTGATCAGGTATTGAGCCCAGCATGGAAAATGAGCCGAGCTGAGTGTCTGGAGGATCGTTTTGGTAAGCGATCGAGGAACTCAGCAGGATCAAATTTGAGCCTTCGGGTAGGTGAATGGGGTCACCAATTTCAAGACCATTGATAAAAACATTGTGGGCTGGCCCGGGAGGTGTCCCCACTCTCGCTTTGACGATTGCCACACCATTGGCATCCGCGACCACATTCAATAAAATCATGTTCTGTGAAAGTGACTTTGGAGGGGGGGAACGACCATCAAAGGAATATGTTTGTTGGTTCCATGTAGAGACCCTTGATAAACGACTTCCAGAATCAAAACTCCAAACCCTGACGGGATAAGTGGCGCTGGCAATGAGTCCCGTAATCCGGAAATCCAAACCTTGATTGCGATCAACACTTCCATTCGCAAAAAGGAAGTCCTGCCACATTTGTGGGGCGGGGCCACCCTCAATTGAAATGGTGCGGTCTCGGCTATCGAGATAAACGCCTCCTACCGGAAGAACCTCTACGGAGAAGCCGTTTGAAAATCTTTTGGACCAAGGCCGGCCGAGGTCGTTGTCCTCTTCGCTAAGCGCCTCCCAAGCCGGAGGAGTTTTGGGGCTTTGGTTGAAATCAACTTTAAGTGTTGCAGCAAGCAGTGAATTAAACGCATTCGACACCCCAGACAGGAACATAAATACTGCTGTAATATATGCCAGGTATCTCATCAGATCATACTAGAATCCTTTCCATGGAATGCAAAGGTTTAACCAGTCGATGTGGTTTGTATGGTCAGTAATGTTACGGATGGTTGAAGGCGGTTTCGAAAACCGACTTGATCACCAGTCAATTGATCGAATTGCCAGCATCAAAAGCCTGCAAAAAAAACCTGCCCCGAAAATCACTCTTGCCAGACAGGTGCCTCTTGCTGAGTGCCATTCCACAGCCTGACTGGTTGGCTCGACAGTGAATCCATTCTTGCCGGCTGACGAGCCGAGAGATCTTTGTACTCCGAGATATTTGTGGTAAAATAACAAAGTTCATAGTGTGTCAGCTTTGCGGACCGTGTGATTTTCCAATTGCCAGAGCGCATCTCTACTTTTGTTTTTCCGAACGCATTGAAATAACGCCATTAGAGCGAATGCCTTTTTTCAACTTGGTTCCCATATTCAAGATCATCACAAAGAATAACAAGGAAGCTGGGCTTGGGGCTTTCAGGCAAGTCATTGATGCACATTAAGGA
>CESS01020323.1_pt1 | contig 25921 bp, 36 predicted proteins | sample 326931 | NCBI WGS metagenome assembly CESS01 (sample SAMEA2591098, study PRJEB7988) | marine metagenome | biome: marine biome (ENVO:00000447); feature: deep chlorophyll maximum layer (ENVO:xxxxxxxx); material: saline water (ENVO:00002010), including plankton (ENVO:xxxxxxxx) | depth 55 m
TTTTAAAAGTTTGCGTAAAATGAAAACAGGTTTTGGTCCTGACATTAGAGAGATGTTAGAGGAAGCAGAAAATGAAAGAATGCATTTGATGTTTTTTATTGCAATCGCTAACCCTAACTTTTTTGAAAGACTATTAGTTGTGTTAGCACAAATTATCTTTATGGTTTTTTATTTTATAATCTATGTGATCAGTTATAGACTTGCACACAAAATGATTGCATACTTTGAAGAAGAAGCGGTTAGAAGTTATACTGACTATCTAGCAATGGTAGAGAATGGAGAAGTAGAAAATGTTCCTGCACCACAACTAGCAATTGATTATTATAAAATGAAAAAGGATGCTCGGCTATCAGATTTAATTAAATGTGTAAGAGCAGATGAAGAACATCATAGTAAAGTAAATCATAGGTATGCAGATGCAGATTAAACATTTAGGGATATGTAATACTATTGATTGGGATAGTGTAATTGATCAATGTGCAAGTGTTGATCCTGAGTATGTAGGACCAAGTCACAAGCGTGGAGATAATGTTCCTGGTTTAGATCCTATCCTAGATATGTGGGAAGAAGCAGGATACAAAACAGTACATGAAGGCGGCACAGCAGGTTGGGATATGTTTATTCCAGGCAAACAGTTTGATCAAACTATTGCTGATGACTGGAATAACTTTTACAATTTAGATTGTAAAAATGTTTGGATCAGTAGAGTGTGGCCTGGAAGGTATGCTCCAATTCATTGGGACGTACACGATGACGAAGAAAATTTACCTGATTGTCCTAGGTATCACTGCCATATAGGAACTCCTCAATGGGGACACATTTTTATTGCAGGTGACAAAACATTTTACAATGTTCCGCAAGGAACAACTTACGAATGGGTAGATAGAAAAATATGGCATGCCGGAACTAATTGCGGTTTAGTGCCTAAGTACATATGGAACGCATGGTAATGGAAACAGGAATAGTACAATGGTTTAATGACTCAAAGTGTTTTGGTTTTATAAAAGCTGAAAACGGTGATGAAGTTATGTGCGAGAAATGGCACATAGTAGGTGATGTAAAAACTTTAAATCCAAGACAAAAAGTTACGTTTAACAGATTTGAATGGGAAGGTAAAGAACGTGCAAACGATATTACTGTAATAGAAGATAATGCTGTACCAGAACCAACTTATTCTATGAATAAAGGTACAGTGTATTGCGAAAATCCGTTAATAATTGTTTTTGATAACGTTATATCAGAAGAAATGTGTGATGAAATAATTGCAAAACATGAAATAGATGGTATGAATTTAGATAGTGGAAAACAAAGTAGACAGGAAAGTTATACACAGGTTACTGAAGATGTAGAACAACGCGGCATTAGTCTAGGAATGGATCCGCATCATTATGGTATTATTGCAAATGCTATTGTAGATAATTGTGGATTTCCTAATAGTCTTATAGAAGCTATTGATATTTACAATTATGATGTAGGCAGATATTTAGACTTGCATCATGATTATCCATACTTTCCAGATAAAATAAATTATTATTCTTATGGTGGCAATGATAGAATAGGTACAGGTATTTTATATTTAAATGATGACTATGAAGGCGGCACAACATATTTTCCAAAACTTGATGTAGATATAAAACCTAAAAAAGGTAGTATGTTATACTTCAAGCAGTGTTATGATGAAGCCACTAATTGGAGTACTATACACGAAAGCACGGTAATTAATAAAGGAACAAAATGGATAGCTAGTTGTTTCTTTGCTGAAAAAGAACGTATCGGCTTTACAGACAGGAGTGAATTTATGCCAGAAGAAAATCCAAAATTTGACGATCCATTCTATATAAAAAAGTTTATGGATATTCAGCGAGGCAATGTAGTGCTTTATCGAAAATTAAAAAATTTAGAAAACAGTAAATTAAAACAAGTAATTGAAAATCATTTAGGTGAAGATTTTTTTAAAAACCTAGATGACTTAGTAAAATGAAAATATATATAACAGGCACAAACAGAGGACTAGGTAAGCATCTTGCTGATATGTTTGATTGTACAACATTAGATAGACCACTTGATCTTAATACTGATATAGATTCTATTTGTAATAGTATTGAAGATGATAGCCTTGTAATATTAAATGCACATGCTAGTCAAAAAGAATACGTTGTACGTTTATATAAAAGATGTAAGTTAGTAGTTATGGGCAGTATAGCAACATTGCATAACGACACACAGATGTTAGAATACACTAAAGAAAAAATTTTACTAGAAAAATATTGCGAAAGTATATCAACACATAGTCCATTGTTATATCTTAGACTTACAAGTAGCAGTTATAAAAATTACAAATTAATAACCAACAGTATTAAATTTTGGATAGAAAATCCAGACATAACTTTTATAGGATATAATGTAAATGAATGAAGATAGAATTGTAATTACAGGACACACCGGTGGTATTGGTAAAGCAATATTTGATAAATTTACAGAAGTTAGTTGTCATAAGATTATAGGTATGAGTCGTAGCAACGGTTATGATATTGAAAAAGATTTTGATAAGATTGTACAAGAAGCAGCAGGTGCAGACCTCTTTATAAACAACGCATATAGAGACAAGCAACAACTAAAACTTTTTCATGCACTTAAAGACAAAGTAAACATAATGGTTGTTATGGGCAGTGTTAGTAGACATTATCCTGAACTTATTCCAACAGATTATGTACATGACAAACAAGAACTTGCAGAAGCATGTAGATTAGAAAGTATAAATCCAAATGGTATTCCTATTTTACATTTAGATTTAAGTTTTATTGAAGGTACAGATTTTGATAAAAATGATCCTACTGCATTTAATAGTGATTACAATACACCTCTTGAAGACATTGTTGATACAATTATGTTTTGGGCAGAAAAACCTAGTATAAGACAAATTGAATTTAGGTGGAAATTAACGGAACATGTTAAATCTGAGCTAGAACGTATTAATCCTAACTTAGACCCATCTAGGATACAGTTCTAAATTAGCATAAAATTTATCGGGGTGTATTTCCCACACAGTTTGATCTGTGTGTCTATAATGTACTTCTTTAATTTTACTTACTACACCTATCTTAGCAAGTGTAGGAAAATATATAGAGTGTACTAGACGCTGACTTCCTTCTTTACTTTTGTTTGAAGTTGCATACACTCTACCTTTACCTTTTGTCCATTCTAAACAAGCAGGAAGCATAAACTGATCTGTCAAGTTTTGATGTTCAGCACAAAGCCTATTTGCTTTTACTAATCCGTTGTGTGGTCTTGCTTCTCCAAACGTACATACTCTTGTAAGTATTCTATATGAGTTAGGCCCCATAACATCATCAAAGGAGTGAGCTGCTACACTTCCTATTGCTTTGTCATCACTATAAAGTATCCAAGCATTCCATTCACGTTCATTGTGAAAGCAGTCAATCATTACTTTTTGACTTGAGTTATTAACAAAGCCGCGGCGATCTGCTTCATTGTAAAACTCAGACAAGTCTAAGTCTTTGTTCCACTGTACCATCTTATGCATAGATTGCTTTTGCCTTTTCCATAACTTCATCAGGGAAGTTTGTTTTAAAACTATCAAATGCTAGTAACTGTATTTGTGAATGAGGAGTATCTTTGTTTACGTCAATTCCAGCAGCCTTCATTTTAGGAAACAAGTCTGCTTGTCTATCTTCACTAATATGACTCATTACACTTCGTAAACTAATACCAAGATCTTGGTCACTGTATGTAAAGAAGTAATTAATACTTTTTAATTTCCCCTCAACTACAAAATAACTACTAGGGTGCATACTGTATTTGTACAATCCTAGATCCTTGTGTGCTTGGATAATCTCAAGCATCTGTGTATCCCAGTCTGGCAATACTTTACTATAATCTGTTCCTGTGCATCTAGCAAGTTCCCACATATCCGGACCGCTAATTTCCAAATAAATTTTTCGAAACTCGTAGTCAATAGTAAATGCTGGTACATGTTGCGGATACTCTTTGCCCATTAATTTAAGGAACGTAATTTCTCTTTCAAACTTTTCATCCATTAGGGCTGGATCAACTACTTGATTATGTCCGCCATGATATCCTTCGTCGTTGTAATACCATTGACAAAATGTTTTCTTATCCTTGCTAATAAGACTAGTATAAATTAAGTTATTACGACAAAGACCTTTTCCTGGTACTGTGTTATAGTAATATTCAAAGTTGTTACTCATAGCTATATTTAACGGTAAATATCTATATGATTAAAGGAATTGGCGGCAAGCCCTATATTAACTTAGACCCTTATCTTGATATAGAAAAATTTAGAAATTTACATGCAGAAATATGTAGAGGCTTTGCACTAGCAAAAGACTATGCAAAAGAAGGTACTTGGATGGCACCTGGCTTTGAATGGAAAGACAGTAGTTACATACTAAATTGGAAACCTATATACAAAGCATGGGATGAATATCAAGCATTAGACGATAATGATCCTATCAAGATTGAAGGTAATAAAATTATGCCTACAGACTTTGGCGATTATAAACAGCGTAATATTTTTACACGTTACTTAAAAACTACACTAGGAGCAAACGATCCGTACATATATTATTTTTTATGGAACGAAGGTGATTGGAATGAGCGTAGTGCAGAACGACAAAAGACAGATGAAGCAAGTTACTTTCCTGGGGTTGTTGAATGGGTAGAAAATTTACAAACACAAGGTATTATTGATCGCATAGGTAGAGTTATATTCTTTCATTGTGATCATAATGGTAGAGCATTTGAACACAGAGACTTAGATGCAGACAATGGTGTACATGATGATAAGCAGTACAGTCCGCACAATGATGAGTTTATACACATACGCTATCGTACAAAAAGAGGATTTTATATATGGGATCCTGAGTCAGAAAACAAACATTATCTAAACTGTAATGCGGCATTTTGGAATGACCAAGACTGGCACGGGGGAGAAGAATCAAAAGAAGTAGAATACGGGTTACGTATTGATTGTAAGTTTACATCAGAGTTTAAAGAAAAACTAGGAATAAATCATTTAGAAAGTTATTGATATGAAATACTTAGGAAATTTTTATAAAAAAATGATTGATCCTAATTGGATAGATATTATAGATAAAAATTCAGGACAAGCTCGTCCCGGAACTTGGAATCCTATCAATGATATTGAACGTGCTGAATTTGACAAAGCAAAAAAAGCAGGTATTGACTTTTCAAAAACATTGTGGTATGTATACGAAAGCCAAGACGTAGACTTTGATATTAAACTTCCGTGGTCACATAGAGAAATACATTGGTGGATAACTAAAATGTTACCTGGACAATACATGCCTATGCACACTGACCCGCACACACATGACAGAAAATGTAAGCGTTATTGGATTCCTTTACAAGATTATGTTCCAGGGCATGTTTTTATATATGACGAACAACTTATACAACACTATGCTAGAGGTGATGTATTTGAATATTATGACGCTAACGATAGTCACGGTGCCGCAAATTTATCTACTATCAATAGATATGTATTACAGGTAACCGAGTATATTGACACTATAAATTAAAAACCTAATGCCCAGAATTGGCTTTCATAGTAAAATTAATTGTAATATCTTTTATTTTATCTTCTAAAGATTCTACTAAATTATTTTGTGCAGTTAATCTATGTTGTAAAGAATATTGTGCAACAGTACCTTCGTAACAAAATATGTTTGATAGATTTATTAATGTTTTTAAATTTGGATCTAGGTAATCTACTAAATTAGTTTCATTTAACAAATTTGTGTTTATAAACTTGTATTTTATCTTTTCTTTTTTTGTTAGTTTCTCTTCCCAATAATCTAATGCACGTTGATTGTAATCAAAAAGTATGACGGTTCCTTCTTCAATTAAGTCTAAGTAAAGAGTGCCACTAGCTGGTATGACGATTTGCTGATACTTTTCTGTGATACCAGTAGACCATTCTGTGTTGTCTGTATGTACAAATTCGTTTTTACAAAAGTCTAATTTTTCTTTTATAAAATGAAGATGCTTGTAAAAGTCTTTTTCGCTTTCGGGATAATAGTGGCGTTTGTTATTTCTAATATCTTTACCAAAAACTATTACACGTAGGTTATTTTCAAATGCCACTCTAAGTAAATTCCACCCATGACATTTGTGTTTATATTTTACATATTTGACGCCTTTTTCTAATTTAATTGGTGTATAATCGTCGTGTATATTGCTTTTACTGCGTTTAGGAGATACCTGGGTGTGTTGTACGTCTTTTTGTAAATAACCTACTGTAGGGCTTTGTAATGCGTTATAAGACGCCATATTAACCACATAACACTGATGATGTAGCTCGTAATATGCATCATATTTACTGCGATCCAAAATATGTCCAGCTACAAAAAAGTCTTTGTTTATAAGTTTGTTTAGTGCTTCAAAAAATGCAAATCCATTTAAAAACTCAGTTCCGGGACTCATTACTACAGCATAGTCGTAATTGGTTGCGTTCTGTAGTAAACTATTTTCATCTTTATCTACTATTACGTCATATCCTTTAATATGTAAATTAGAAATAGTAAAGTCTAATATATTACGTATAGTAGTTTTTATTTCCTCATTTGCATATGAGTCTATATCATCTATAATGCAAAACAGTATTTTATTTTTCACACTGTTTCCTATAACTTCTTGCAACTAATTCTACAAAATCATCCTTACGGTTACCTGGGATACCGTGAGCAATTAAATGTATTCTTGGTATAGACGAGTTGTTTACGAAACTATGAACATTTCTAATGTTAATAATAAATGCTTTACCTTCTTTAAACGGTACAGTACCATGTCCTTCTAAAGTCATATCACAGTTGTCAGGGTGTACTAATGCAATATTAATAGGTACACCAAAATCTAACATATCTAAATTATCTTCTCCGGGCAATCTTCCAGGAGCATCACTGTGAGGATTAATTTTACCGTTAGGTTCTAATTCCATAAAACGTATTCGTCTATAGCTTTCATAAGGAAAGTCTTCCCAAAACTTTTTTATATTTGGAGTATGTTCACTAATACTAGTCCACTTGTACGGAACATCTTTTTCGCTAGTCCAGTCTCCGTAATTAGTCCATGCACCTGTTTTATCAACATCAATACCATGTATGCAACTACTATTCCAACCTGGATGATCGTTGCCTCTATGATTAAAGAAATGAGCTGCACTAGTTTCTTTCTTCCAAGCGTCTAAATTGAATTCAATATCTAACTCTAACCAGCCAAAGTCAGACTTATTTAATAACCAGTCTGCTATTTCAAAATCGTGTTTATTCATGCTAAAATGCCTCTCATATACATACTTATCCATTATGTGCGTATATAAATAATTATATGAAACACTGTTCAGCTTTCTGGAATCATACTAACCTACGAAGCGGTAATCGTATATTTCCTTGTTGCAGATTTAAAAATCCTATACAGACGTTTGATGGCGATGTAAGTACTATATTGCATAGTGATCAATATGAAAAACTAAGAAATACAGATGTATCTACATTATCTGAATGTTCTAAATGTATGCATGAAGAAGATAATGGTAAAGAAAGTCTTAGGCAACAGTTTAATAAAATTTATGATACTAATAATATAAAATTACAATACTTTGAAATAGGGTTTGATAATATATGCGACTTAGCATGTGACGGTTGTTGGAGTGAATGGAGTCATACATGGGCATTAAAAGACAATCCAGATGCAACTCCTAAACAAGTTATAGTAAGTACAGAAGAACTATGTAATATACCAGATAGTGTAAACAAAATATTATTTTTAGGTGGCGAACCATTAATGACAAGTCGCCATAGAAAATTTTTACAAACTGTAAAAAACTTAGAAAATTTAGAAGTCATATATAATACAAATGGTATGCATAGTCTACAACAAGAAGATTATAACTTATTAAACAAGTGTAAAAAAGTAAAATTTATAGTAAGTATTGACGGGTATGCTAAATTAAATGAAGCTGTAAGATCAAACAGTGTTTGGAGCAAAGTTGTAAATAATGTAAATGAATTTATAAAAAAGTTTGATGTTGTAATACATACTACAATACATAAAAATAATTGGCACGGATTGCCAGAATTGCATAAATGGATAGCTGATAATAAGTTTAATTGGTCAACTAACGTTTTGACATATCCACCTCGTCTTGATGTTAAAGATTTAGATTATAATAGTAAGGTTGCATTTACACTTATGTTAGATGAGTTTGATATACCTAACGCAACATATATAAAGGAGCATATAAGTGTTAACTAAAAGTTCAATACCTGTAACATGGAACGAAGAATGGAAAACGTTTGATTGGAAAGAAACATTAATGACTAATGAGATTCCTAAAGACGATATTTGGGACACTCCTGCAACACGTAAAAAATTAGAATTAGAAGAAATGTACGCTAAAATGAATATTTCTAGCGAATGCACTAAACACTACATGAGTATCCGTCCGCCGCTTACAGAAGGCTTAAAAGTAGTCTTAGACACATATAAAACAGTAGATCATAATTATAACTTTTTAAAACTTACAGCCGGACACAACCTAATAAAACATTACGATAGCTATGCAACATTTATAAAATTTAACAATATACCTGAAAAAGATCATGATAACATAAAACGTACTATTGTTATGATGACTGATTGGTCTTTTGGACAAATGTTTCAAGTTGAAAATTCTATTGAAACACATTGGAAAGTAGGCACAACTTATACATGGCAAGGGGAAGCATGGCACGGATTGGGTAATTTTGGTTTTGATGATTGTGTAGTAATGCAGGTAACATGGTTATGAGCAAATTTGAATACGATAAACGAGATATGAAATTTGGACACAGTGCCGCTGTTCACGACAATGAAGTAATAGATCATATTCGTAATTTTACCCCTGATGCATACAATGTATTACAAACAGATAATAACGAGTACATCAAAACATTTTTAAACTGGATTAAGCAATCTAAAAATCATACTATACTAGGTTTAGATCAATTTAAACATGCAGTATATTCTAATGGTACAACTGAAGGCTTTGAAAAATTTTATTGGAATAATCAAAGCAGAAGGTTCCGTTGTTTTAAAGGCGAATACTTATACCATAAACTAGCATGGCGTGATTGGGATTGGGATTTTTTAGAAGATGATAGGTTAGATAAAAACGATGCTGTAGTTATTAGTTTACCATTTGCTGATACAGGTTGTAAACATAAACAAATGGATTTTATATTACATAATTGTAGTGCAATGGGGATTCCTGTATTAATTGATGCTTGTTACTTTGGCATTAGTTCAGGAGTAGAATTTAACTTTAATCACGAATGTATTACTGATATAACATTTAGTTTGAGTAAAGTATTTCCAGTGGCTCATGCTAGAATAGGTTTAAGATTAACAAGAGAAGACACTGACGATCTACTACTTGTTTATCACAAGCATAGTTATAACAACAGGTATGGCGCACAACTTGGAATACATTTAATGGCAGAGTTTACTGCTGATTATATGTTTAACAAGTATAGAGACAAACAACTTGAACTTTGTAAAATTTTAGATGTTTGTGCTAGTGATACTGTTATATTTGGAATAGGTGACAATCGATGGAAAGAATACAACAGAGGAACAGATACTAATAGGCTAGGTTTTCAAAATTATCTACACAAGTCATTAGAGGAATTTAATGAAAAAAAAGATTAAATTCTTACAGTTTTATATAGGCAACGTCTGTAACCTTGCTTGTCCTAACTGTGCTAGTTTTAACAACTATGCATTTAAAGGACAATTTGATTGGTTTAGTAATAAAGAAAATGCTCATCTATGGAGTAAAATATTAGATCCAAACGAAGTTGCTATAATAGGCGGAGAACCTTTTACTAATCCTGATTTAGATAATTGGGTTTACGGGCTACTTGAAAGTTATACACCAAATGATTTTAGAATTACAACTAACGGCACATTTCTTAAACGTGATATAGAACGTGTTTTAGATTATACTAGTAAAGGTGTTAACATAGAAATAAGTTCTCATTCGAAATCTCATTATGCCGAACACAATTTGTTTATTAAAAAATATTTTCCTAATAAAGAAATACTAGATGATTGTATAAAATACACTAACAGCAATAAAGGCTTTATTGAAGTTAGAGATGCAACTAATTTTTTTAATATATGTGTTAAAGGTATTGAAGACAAAACATTTATAATGAATAATAGCAATCCAAAAGATGCCCATGATGTGTGTCCTGTTAAAGATTGTCATTATATAGTTGAAGGGAAACTATATCAATGTGTAGTAACAGCAACAACTCCTATGTTTGCACAACAATTTAAAGTTGATGAGCATAGTAAACAAATTATCAACCAAACAAAAAGTGTTTTACCAACAGATTCAAATAGTGCAATAAATATGTTTTTAGATAAGATTGACAAGCCCTGTATACAATGTACATTATGTCCTGATACTATAGAATTAAATAATTTTACATTACCTAGAAAGAAAGTAAAAATATGAAACATTTAACTCCACATTGGAAACAAGAAGATTTAGAAAACATTATAGTAGAACAAGCACCTGACCCATCTATTGGTTATTCTGTAGAACCTGGCATTGACATAGACAAATATAAACATTTAGTTTCTGCTGGTGTGTATAGGGGACTACCTAATTTTTTTAATAAAGATATTTTAGAAAAAGAGTTCAATTGGATTGATCATAAAGGGTATGCAATTCATAAAATGTTACCAGGTTCTATACTTCCTCTGCATAGAGACAAGTATGCATTTTATGCTAATCATCATAATGTAACAAACTTTGATACTATAGTAAGAGTAATAGTTTTTTTACAAGATCACAAACTTGGGCATACGCTACAAGTTGAAGATTGTAATATACCGCAATGGAATGCAGGCGATTACGTTTATTGGAAAGGAAAGAAAGCACACTTAGCCGCAAACTTTGGCGCAGACATACGCTATACTTTACAAATAACAGGCTTAGTAAGGTAGCCAGATCTACCCATATTTTATAGAAAAAAATTTAAATATTTTTGATATACACAAGGAGATAATATGATACGCTCTCACAACGACTGGGATCCATTAGAAGAAATAATTGTAGGTACAGCAGACTATGCAACACTACCTACAATGAATAAAAGTGTACAGGCATTTAGTTATGCTGAATATACTCTTGAAGAATTAAAAAGTTTAGAAGGCCCCCATGAACAGCGTATTAGAGATGAAGCAAACGAAGACTTAGATAAGTTATCTAAAACACTTGTAGATTTAGGAGTTAAAGTTCATCGTCCAAAAAGTGTAAATCATGAAAAAACATTTAGTTCTCCTGATTGGGAAACAACTGGTTGGTATACATTTTGTCCTAGAGACTTATTACTTCCTTTAGATAATCTTGTTCTTGAAGCCGCAAGTCCAGGTCGTTGTAGACAATATGAAACAAGAGCGTATTACAATTACTTGTATCAGCAAGTAGAAGAAGGAGTAGAATGGATTAAAGCACCATCGCCTATCTTATTAGATGACTTATATCAAGTAGAAGATCTCAAAAAACCTACAGTAAAAAATAATGAAATTATTTGGGAAGCACCTAATGTAGTACGTTTAGGTAAGGATTTATTATATCAAGTTAGTAACACTGGCACACTTAAAGGTTATCAATGGATGAAAAACATTGTTGAAAAGCGTGGATATAAGTTACACCTTGCAGAAGGATTTTACTTCTTTGCACATTTTGATAGTACTGTTATACCATTACGTCCTGGATTAGTTATGCTTAATGCTGAAAGATTAAACGAAAATCACTATCCGCAAATATTTAAAGATTGGGACAAAATTTGGGTAACAGGAGATATGATGTATACTGCTCCAACTGAATTACCTGGAGGTATTCCTCCTTGTTCACCTTGGATTGGCATGAACATGCTAAGTGTAAGTCCTGAACTTGTAATAATTGATGAAGATCAAGATACTATGCGAAGTGTATTAAGTAAGTATGGTATTGAAACAATTGGCTTACCTCAACGACAAGCTCGTACTATGAGCGGTGGCTTTCATTGCCAAACACTTGATGTTAAAAGAAAAGGAACATTGGAGAATTACTTTGACTGATTTAACACCTTCACAGGAACATTGGGACAATAAAATTTTAAATTATGATTTAGAAAGGTTCAATTGGCCTGCCTGGGCATTAGAAGTAGTACAAGAAGTTTCGCCACAAGTAAAAGAATTAGAAACATTACATGAAGTATTAACTCCTGCAGAGATTATTAAAGTAAGTAAACATGTACAAAATGCATGTAGCCGTAAAGATTTTATGGAACGTTTTGATGCATTTGTAGCAGAATATGTGCCTAATCTTATAAACGGAAAACGTTTTATGGTACAACGTCAAGGAACATTGCGTGTAGTTATACCTAATCAAGAAAAAGTAGGACGCAGACTTGCTTTCCATCAAGGCATTTTTGTTGGCAATGGCAGAGGGTGTAGAACAATATGGACACCGTTTACAGAAGCACGTGGTACTAATACTATGCAGATTTTAGATTTAGATATTAGTAGAGATATAACAAAACGTGTACTTGCAGAAAAATGGAGTTTAGAAAAATTTGAAGCTGAATGTATAAAGCACTGTTGGCCCGTTACGTTAAATCCAGGACAAAGTCATTTATTTTTTCAAGAACATATTCACGGTAATGTAAATAATATAGAAGGATATACTCGTGTTAGTATGGATATGCGTATCTTATTAGAAGGTGAAGAATGGGGTCGCAGGCTTCCTGGAGGTTTTATGCGTTTACCGGGTGATTATGAAGTTGCAGATACAAGAGATTATACTGGCAAGTTGTTTATCACTTATGCTGGGTGGAATAGTACATTCAGTAAAGATATTCCATTACCTATGCAACGATCACCAATAGATGATTACTGTGTAAAAAATAAAATATCATACAACAGTTATGAATTTGAAAATGAACACATGGATTGGCAACCTGGATTAGAACATTATATTAAACAACGCCCAGATGGTATTGTACTATCTAGCATGTATGCACTAACAGATGATACAGAACGTAGAAGTGAGCTACTTAATATTGCATTAGAGAATAATGTAGAACTACACTTTGCTAATGAACTTATTGCACTGCGTACAAAAGATGATTTAGAAAAAATAGAAACTTATCTAAACTTTGCTGTACCTAAAAAAGGACCTCAAGTTTGGGAAGATGACTGGCCTAATGGAATTTAAAGGTAGATGTATTAATTTTGAATTATGGTTTATAGAAGAAGAAACACAAGACCTAACTCGAATATACACAACACTTGAAGCATTAATTAAACAAGACATTGATAAAGCAGTTCAAGATGGCTGTAATACCATCATTGGATTACTTCTTTATGAAGGATTTCTTTATAAAAATACTGATGAATTTTATGCATTATTAAAACGTATTGAAGATTACGGTACAAATAAAGGTATAATAAAGTTTGAATTAGTATGTGGTATTTGTTGGGATTATCAAGAAGAATTAAACAACAGAAACATTAACTTTAATATAGTAGAGTTTGACTATAGTGCAAACGCTATGTTTGAAAGTTATAGTGACTATCCGTTACCACCTTGGAATAGTAAAAGTAACAAATATCTATTTTTAGGCGGAGTACCAAACAGGACAAATAGAATAACTTTATTAAGTAAGTTTTATGATGCCGGTATGCTTACTGATGGAAAGGCTTCCTGGAGTTTCTTTAAACCTAAAAATTTAATTGAAGATAATGATTGCAGAAGTTTATTAGATTATAATAAACAACAATACGAAACTTTCATACAGTATGCTGAAAACAAAATAGATAACAAATATTTTAATACTAAAGAATATAGTTCTGCAAACGGAATAGAATGGAAGCAAAACGCATATTTAGATCAAGAATTTTTTAAAGATCCTAATTATATAGATCAAAAAATATTTACAAATACATGTATTAGTGTAATAGCAGAAGGACATGTTTATCCTCCTGCTAATGATTTTAAATTTCTTACTGAAAAAACTTGGAGAGCTGTTGTTAATAGGCATCCATTTATACTTGCTGATTGCAACGAACGTAAACAGTTTGCTAAAAATAGAGGGTTAGATATATTTGATAATTTTTACACACACGAGTACGATATTAACAATCTTGATGGAGTTGTATCAAATATAAAACAGTTTATCAAAGTTAAAGATGCACAAGCAGAACGCATACAAGAAGCAACAACTAATAACTTGGTTGCTTTTTTTAGTATTATAAATAATAATAAGCAACAGTTACAACAACTAAAGTTAAAATATAATTTAACGTCTAAAGAAATTGCTAAATGGTTTGAGCAAAAAAGTTTTGATCATTTATTTAGGATACCGGAGTATAAGAAATGAAATACGCACAATTTTTAAATTTGCCTGAATGGGAAAATTTACAAAAAGAACTTATCGACTTTAGATACAAATATAGTTATCCAGACCAATTATGGTGGTGTCATTTTGAAGATGAAGTTAAAGAAAAGATTCCTAATCTTTATAATACATTTGAAGAGATGGGTTTGAAAATGCGGCAGTTAATATTCTTTGACAACTTAAACAATAGTATTGAAGTAACTGATCCTACAGATTCTAAGTGCTTGTTTATTCATACTGATAGTACAGATAGTACAGACTCAGTAGGTACAGAACAACCAGAAGATATTGAATATTCTACAGACTTTCAACCATCATGGGCTATTAATATTCCTTTAGAACATTATGCTAATAGTAAAACTATCTGGTATGAGATAATTGATAAAAATCAAGACGAAGTATTATATACTTCTTATGATTGTGGAGGACACGATCCTAAAAATTGTAAAGAAGTCTTTAGATTTGAATTAACACAACCTGCATTACTAGCTATAGACAAACCACATGCAGTTTACAATCCAAATAAAGAAACTAGATCTGTAGCTACGTTTAGATTTTACAACGATTTAGATTATTTAATTAACGATTAGTGTAAGTCTATCCAAGCACTACCATCATAGCCTTGGAATACTGGAACACCAGTACTATCATCATTTAAGTTAAATATCATCATACCAGCTGCTGGACTTGTAATAGCAGTATTTCTTGCACTACTATTAGCATAAGATGCTAACTTAACTGCACCACCGAATGTAGCTTGTTGTGTGTGATCTAATTCTAGTGCAGATGTTAATGTACCTGCAGCATTAGCTGTACTTAAAGTTATAGTACCTGGAACAACGTTTGAACCTATTGTACCGGAAGTCTTTGCTAAGATACTAGATGAAACTTTTGCAGCATTTCCTGAATCATAACCTACACTAACAATATTTAAAATTTGGTCACCAGTTGCTGAAGCAGTTGGAGACGTTAATGTACCTCTTGAATTAATAAACAATACCTGTCCTGATAAAGCACCAGCAGTAGCATTGTTAACAGTTAACAAGTCATAATCATCATCAGCATTACCGTCTGAGTTAATTCTTATACCTGCTTTTTGTCCAGTTGAATTTGTACCTTCTAATACGATTGTTCCAGAATCAATTTCTTTGTTGACGACTGGTCCAACAATTTTACTAGCAACACCGTCTACTAGTGTTGTACTGTTGTCACCAAACACTGAACCAGTAATATCGCCGTCTAATGGTCCAACAAAACCACCTGTTACACTTATTGCAGTACCGCTTGTTGTAATAGGAATATTATTAATTTCTAATGAAGCTGTATCAATTGGCCCTACTACTTTACTATTTAAGTAGTCTACAATTACTGCACTGTCACTACCGTAAACATCTGCGTGTAAATCGCCTTTAATTTGTCCATTGTCACTGTTAACAAGTATTGAGCTATCGTCTCCACTTGTAATACTAATTCTATAATTGTTACCTTCAACAATACCTGCGCCGCCGGTATTAGTATCAATATCATCTGATGGTGCAAACTTGCTACCATCCCATTTTAAAACTTGTCCTACGGAAGGTGGTGTCGAAGCAATATCAACATTTGATAAATCATTTATGGATAGTGTACCTACAGTAGTATCTGTATCAACTGCAACGCCTCCTACGGTAGTTCCATCTCCTACGTATACTTTTTTAGTATCGGTAGCATAGATCAACTCTCCTTGAAGAGGAGTAATAAGAAGTCGTTCAGCATTGGTACCTCTTCTAAGTCTTAGTGCCATTTATTTGCTCCTGAGTATTTCATTTCTATACTACTATTTATGTCTTTTATCAGATACTTGCTACCTACGTTTTTTCATGAATAAATTAGTTCTTTTCTTAATATCAGCTTTTAATCTATCTGTATTAAGCCTAAAATCGATGTTGCTAATAGCATTTTCGTATTCTTGAAATAACGAATGAAGTTCCTTTTCTATATTTACCTTCTTAGTCTTTTGTCGAGACTTTTCAATATCTAAATCCCATATACGGCCATCGTTAAAAATAACCCTTATGCTATGTAGATACTCAACGGGTACAACGTTTACGTCTACGTCGTTAAGTACGTCAGGCCAGTCTTTAATTACTTCTGTTGGTAGCTTTTTACGCCTTGGCACTAGCTTCAGCTTTTTTGGCTTTCGTTGGTGAAAGCTCTTCTGCTTGTTTACGAAGTTTTTGTGCTTCTTTAAACATTGCATCAGCTTGGCTTCTGTACTGTTTAGCTAAGTCTTCATCACTTAAAACACCTTCGTTAGGTGCTTCAACCGGCTCACCCGAAGGAACTGTTTCAGTTACTGTTTCTTCAGGACCTTTAAGTGCTAAATCTTCAATTGCTACACCTTTTTGATCAGCAATTATTTTGTTTAGTTCAGCTAAGTTTATTACAGTTTTAGAATCAGGTGTCATTTCAATGTCTTTTGTTTCGACCTGTTGCATTCTTCCTGTTGTATGAAAACCTGATAAAATATTTCTACCATCAGGCAAAACATTTCTAGCCATTAATTCTGCAAACTCATAAGCGTCTTGACCTTGTGGTGATTCTAAAAGTCTCATCACAGTATCGTGTTCTTCAGCCATTAAGTTTTCAGTTGGAATAACAACTGCTTTATCGTCAGTACCTGGTACTAATCTATATGCTACGATTACTTTACGTTGGTTTTTAACCACTCTTCCAATATGCTTTAATGTTGCCATTATTTCTCTCCTTGTGGAGCCTCACCTTGTGCGGCTACCGCGTTTAAAAATGTTTCAAGTTTGTTATAAGTTTGACCAACAGTCATCATTTCGTTTGGCTTAAATGCCCCACGTTGACTTGCAACATCAATGATTTGTTTCAAATTACCCAAGTCTTGAACAGTAAGTTCAGGATTAGGTGTTGTTTGTGCTTGTTCACCAGTAGGCTCAGTAGGTGCTGGTGTTGCTTCTACTGCTTCTGGTTTTTTATTTTCTTTGCTCATTAACGACTCCTTAATTAGTTATGTGCGTATATATTTACTTGTATTTCAAAAGAGGACATGCCAAAGTGAAATAAGAAAGTTCTTTTGGCTGTTCAAAAGCAATACAAACTAATGTTGCAAGTTGATTATTTCTATCTAAATTTACAGTTTTGCCAACATAGTAACGACCTCTAAGATTATCCTTTATCCATTTTGAAAGACTAGTCTCTAGGTTATACTTCATAGGCAAATTGATAGATTCAAAGTGCCTAGGTAAGTGTTTTAATTGTCTTACATTAAAGAAATCTAAATGATTTGCTTTAAGCTGCTTGTTTTTGTTTGTGATCATCATAGTAAGTTGTATGTCCAAAAGGAGCAACAATAGATTCATTACCATGTATTACAAATACTGTATCACAGTAATTTTCATCACCCCAACTACCCCAAGGATAGCCGTCTGTAAAAACAACTAGTTTCTTAGGATTAATATTATTTTCTTTCATGTACTCCCAATTACAATCAAATTCAGTACCGCCACCACCAATGATTTGATATGAAGCAATGTCATCACTTGATGCAGATTCAAATACTTGCTCGTTATAAACGGCTGTATCAAAACACCATACAGTAATACGACCATCTTCGTATTGTTCCATAATACCTTTAATTTCACTTAAGAAATCTCTAGCTTGATGGTCACCAATTGATCCACTCATGTCTATAGCAATACAAATATCAATTGTTTCGTCATAGTTCATACCTGGAAGAATAGCACCACTATGCCAATTCTTTCTTGACGGACGTTGGAAAGTATAATCGTTCCTAATTGTAGATTGAATTTGTTGGCGTAGTATTTCACGCCAATTCATTTTAGGTTCAGTAAGGTCTTTAATAATACGTTCAATCTCTGCAGGCATGTTTCCAGCACCAGCCGCCTGTGCAGACGACATCATATTTTCTTTTATTTCATCACGTATTTTTTTAAGTTCATCTTTTGAATACTTAGGTTGTCCTTCACTGTCTTTACCTTTTACAGGAGTTTTAGGCGTACCGTCTTCAGCAGTTTTCTCCCAGTCGACATGTTCGTCTAATAGTTCACCTAGTTGTTTTAATTCTTCTTCATCGTATTTGTTAAAAATATCATCATATACTTCTTCGGAAGTCCATCTGTCGTATTTAAAGTCTTGAAAAATTGGAACTTGGTCAACTTTTTCACCAATGCGATCTCTAACTAGTACATTGTTTACTAGATAGTCACAGGCAATGTTGTAAATTTGAGGATCTCTATCTTCACGTCTAATAATATGATCAAATACACAATGTAGGATTTCGTGTGCAATAACAAACTCAATTTGTTTGTTAGATAACATATTAAAAAATTGTGTGTTGTAATATAAATGTCTGCCGTCTGTTGCGGCAGTAGGACACCAGTCGTCACATGCTTTTACTTTAAGTCTAGTAGCCATATTACCAAAAAACGAATGACGTAAGAGCAAACCAATTCTAGCTACAATAACCCTATCATATACTTCTTCTTGCATTACTTTTAATGCTTCAGGTTCTAGTTCTACTGGTTGAAAACTTTTTGTATCTAAACTCATGTGCCTTGCTCCTCTAATTTATATACTTATTATATAATATTTACTTATAAATGTCAAGTAAAAAAATGGGTGGACAGTTGCCTATCCACCCAAAAGTATTAGGCCTCTTGTGCGGCTCTAATATACTTGCCAAACCTGTCGTGAAACTCATCGAAACATTCAACTTCATCTGGATCAATTGGAAGGGAGTACTGTGTGAGGGCAAGTTTGATTCCCATAACAACCAATTCAGTTTCAAAGTTATCCATCGAAAAACGCAAAAAGTTATTAACTTTATCGTCAAATTTCTTATCGCCTTTATCACATGCTTCTTTTAGTTCGTAGCAGAGTGAAACAGTCAAGGAATACATGGCACTGATTTCTTTAGTTTTCAACTCTTTTACATTACCAAGTAATACATCACTTGGGTTTGGCATTTTAGACGCAACCTTACGATGCGCCATAAACTTTACAGCAAGTCCTTCACCAACAGTACCACTTACAAGATCTGTAGTAGTATCTTCGTCTAGTTCGTCTTCAATCAATTCTGATACAAACGACCATGAACGAGGTGTTGCAAAAGAACGACTTGGTGATCTTGGATCAAAATCATACAAATCTTTCTTGCTAAAAGTTAAGTAACCAACAACATCATTATGTATCTTGTTAGCTACTGCCCACTGGAACCAATCATCAAAATCGACTTTTAATTCCAAGTGTACAAAACGATTTGCTAACGGAGCAGGCATTCTATAAGTAACACCTTTGTCAGCATCTCGATTACCTGCTGCAACAATAACAACATTGTCTGGCAGTGTATATGTTCCAACCTTACGGTTAAGAATAAGTTGGTAAGCGGCCGCCTGTACTGCTGGTGCCGCTGAATTCATTTCATCTAGAAACAAAATAATTTTTTTGTATTTCTTTGCCATCTTTGCGTCTGGCAAATCAACTGGTGGTGCCCACTTCATAGTGTTATCATTAGCGGCATAATACGGAATACCTTTAATGTCAGTTGGCTCCCAAAGAGAAAGTCTAATGTCAATTACATGGGCGTCAATTGATTCACCAATTTGGTGAACAATATCGGACTTACCAATGCCCGGAGGTCCCCATATAAAGATTGGACGCTTCTTTTGAATTGCGTGGTTAATTGCTTTTTTAGCCTTGTTTGGGCTAGTTTGTCTTACTGCGATATCTTCCATTTTGTACTCCTATAATGTATTTTATCAGTGCCATACTTAATTTCTAAGTATGTATATATAATAGCATCATTAGGATAAAAGTCAACCTTTTATTTGCCAAAATCTAATTTTTTTGTCGATTCATTGCTTTTGTTAATCCATACTTACGTATATCACCTGAAAATAAACTAAGTTCCATTGCTTTTTTTTCTCCTGTAACAACAATACCTCTTCGATCAAAGTAGTATGGACAGTCAATAAACTTATCTAAAAAAATTATTACTTGTGTTGTAATTTCAAAATTTGGTGGGTATGGTATTTCGTATGTTTGTAGTTCAATATCTTGTGTAATGAACCTATAGCCTTCTTCAGTAAGCCGTAGTCCGCCTTGTTCTTTTTCACGAGTGTTTTGCCACCACTTAGAAAAATGCTCTTTAAAAGCGACTTCGTTTGTAGATTTACCTGCTTGACTTAAAAAGATTTTAGTATATGTTTCTTTCCAGTTCATCCAGCCACTAGCTCTTCACCTTCTGTTAGTCTGACAACATTAAAGTCGTCACAATTAAATTGTTCATTTAATTTTTTAGAAAGGTTAATTGCATGTCCTGGATTTGAAAAAGATACCTTCTTATATTTTGGTCCGGGATAGTTTGTAACTATATTAGCAGTTTTGAGATTAAAAGGCTTGCCTTTATAAAAGACAGCCCATATTGCTTCTGCTTCTAAAACTTGATCTGATTTATAAGTTTTTTTATCAATATTCTCTAATATAATATTTGGTTTTGGTCTACTCATATTGCGTATCCTATATATTAACTACGCATATATTTATCTCTTTTATGAGTTAAACTAGTAGTTTATCACCAACTATTTCCGCCGTCCATTTTTACTTCAATGACTTCGTCAGCATTACTATTTTGTTTTTGAATAAGTTCTTCTAAATTGCCGTTTAACCTTGACATAACTATACCTAAAGTAAATGCAAGATTTTTAGCAGTTTGCAGGTCTAGTTTTAATTCTTTTGCACGACTTGCTTCTGCACCTTTGACTGCGTTTATAAATTGTTCTATTGCTACAGTATTTAAAGGAGGTTTATCCATTATGTATTCTCCATATCAAAGTCACCATATAATGTATATTTTGCAGTTAGTTCTTCGCCTGCCAGTATGGGCTTTATTGTTTGTAAATAGCATACAGGTATTTGATGCCAAAATCCTTTTACATTAATACAATTAGGTTCTTCTGAATGATTATAAAATGCACCTAGTGCAGTCCTAATTGCTCCGTGTGGGAAGTTCTTGTTCATCACATGTACAATACCTAATATAAGATCAGCTTCAAAATCTTGTGTAGCAAACAGTCCTAGTCCTTGCACATTAGATTCTTTAATAGTTAATCCGTCGGGCAAAGGTCTATACATTACGATTTATTCACTCTAGATAGTTCTTGTTTCATTTCAAATTCTGTTTTAAAAGGACCTTTAAATCCATAACGTTCTAAAGTCATTAGTTTAGGACAAAAACTCTTAACCCAACCTTTTTCAAATTTAATTGTATAGTATCCTGCACAATATAAACTTTTACTCTTAATACTTTTTGTAAATAAAGGTAGTTTTTGTTTTATATCATACATAGTGTTTTGCGGAACACAACTTGTTGGAAATCCGTAAACAGTTTTTTCAACATGTTTTTCTTTTATTTCTAACTTACCCCAAGTAAGATTACTATCAAAATTTTGATTAAGATCTTTTTTAGAACTAAAAAATTGTGTGCCTCTTGCACTGTTAAACATATATCTGTCATCAGCTAAAGACAGGGTACCAATTTTCATTTCTTCATCTTGAACAATCCAAAACTTTTCTTTTAGCACTTCTTTCATCTTAATTGTCATTGTGGATACCTCGCTTGTAATGGTTCTGCATAGTATTGTGCTTGATCTGCAATACGTTGCATATCCCACTTAGCACAAAATTTAAGTAATCGCATACCTACTTGTTTAATTTCTTTAGGCTTAGCATTTTCTGCAATAGTAGAATTAATAATTTCTCTAATGTCTGCAGGTTGTGCAGTTAAGTCACATAGTGTAACATTACGTGTATAGTCATCTAATACACGATGTTCAGCACCTTCATGATCAACCCAACGTTGTAGCATCATGTTATTCCAGTTATAGCCTTTGCTATCTTTGTCTGCAAATGCTTCTGTAAGTCCAACTTTGTTTTTAGTGCCTTTAGTACGAACACCTGGATAAGCACTAAACACATTGTCACTAGTGTCGCCACGCATACACTTTTCAAACAACATAAATTCAGGATTAGGTGCAGGCTTCTCTAGTTTAGTTTTCTTATCAATTACAGGATTACCTTTCTTATCAAAGTAACCTTCGTGTGTAATAGTAACGTCTTGAATGCCATTGTACTGTTTTACATTAGGTGCAATAAGTTGTGCAAAGTCACCGTCAGTACTAATAATAACATGATTGTCGTTAGGGTGTGCTTGTACCCAACCAGCAATAAGATCATCTGCTTCTAGTTGCGGATGTCGCATAACAGTACAGTTAGTTTTAGTATCTACAAAGTCCTTAAACTCATCAAAGATTTCCCAAAACACTTTATCTTCTTCAGACTCAGTAACAGTCATTTTATCACGTGCTACTTGTCTATTACGTTTATAAGGTTCGTAAAAGTCCTTACGCCAACTGCGTCCTTCTAAACAAAACACAACATGATCTGCTTCAAAGTCTTGCCATACTTTTTTAACACCACCTAAGGTAATATGCAATGCCATACCAACTTTAGTGTCAATATCTCCACGTACTACGTGTCGAGCTCTAAAGAAAGTATTTGCAGTATCTACTAGAATATGTGTTGCCATTAGTTTACCTTTGTATAATTTATAGTACCATTGTAACACCAGATCTGGCTGTTGTCAACCATTAAGATACTTCGCTTTTACCTTTATCAATAGGAACTACGTTAATATAGCCCATACCTCTTTCTGTATCTTGACCGTCTTCTTGAAGCATTTGACTTACAATAGTTCTAAACCATGCATCTACAATCTGTTCGTTTGTTTCACCTGAATAACCTGCATCAAGTAATTGCTCAATAAACTCATTATTCCAGTCAAGCTCAAAGAAACCGTTCTTAATGTTCTCTGGATTCACTTGAGTATCTAGTACTGCTACCCACGGCTTCTTATCTTTAGTTGCTTGTGCTTTTTCTTTTTCAAGAATAGCTCTACGTTGCTCATCCGTTGTTGGATTTTCTTTTGCTTTAACCTTCTTTTTAAAAGGATTTAATTTATTAAGGATATCCTTCATTTACATTCCTGCCTTCCGAGCTCTATGCTCTGGTGTTTCGATCGGTGCTTTCATTGCCCGTTCATGTTGTTGGTTACGATAACTGTCAAGTTCATCTCGACTAAGTCCCCCATGCATTGCCGAAAAGGTCGATATGGAGTCTTGGTGTAAACCTCCATCCTTGCGCCATGCATAATTCAGCCACTTCTTTAACGTTGAGGTTATACTCTTCTGAACGTCCTCCCAACGGCATAAGATATACCGGACACTCGATCCCGGCGCCCCTATACTCAGCAACAGCTCTTTTAACTTCTTCAACGTCCACACTGTCAGCCACAACAAACTTAAGATAAAGTTTACTACCATGAACATTGTTATACTCACTAGCAATATCAGGGTTAATAGCGTCTTCCCAGGATTCTCCGCTGACACTAAGTTTTGGGGAACAACTCCAAGTAACTTCAAATCGTTCTTGGCCGCTGATATAGTCTCTAAAGTCGTCTCGTAGCTTTTGAGAAGTATTTGTTTCAAATGTAACATTTTTTAAGTCCTGCATTCGTGGGTGGTCTAATAGTTCGGTATAGAATCTTTGCCACCCTAACAAAGGTTCTCCTCCAGTAAATATTAAATGGACATCTTGTCCATTGTCCATTGTCCACTTACCTTCTGGAGTAAGTGATAATAAATGTTCAACAACTTCGTCTACAGTTCTATCCATCATTAGTTTCTTAAACTCGGGATAGATACTTGCATACGTGTCACAGCCAGTGTGTATAATAGGCAAGTCATTAAAGTCTGTTGTTGTCTTGTGTACTTCTTTAGCAAGTAAGTCTGCTACTTCGGGATTGTGTTTAATACCGTTTGCTTGTTTTTCTGCACGACTAGGTTCATCACGGTTAAGTCCAAAGTTCATGCATCGAAAGTTACAACCAAATGTACGTAGGAATACACTAGGCACACCAACAAAACGTCCTTCACCTTGTACACTATAGAATGCTTCTGAATATCTTAGTTTCATATTATGCTCCACATGCAAACTGTTGTTGTAATTTAATATTGTCCATAAACTCTTTCTTAGTGCTAGGATCATCTGTAAATGCACCACGTAGTACAGTTGTCTGTGTAAGACTGCTGTGTGCACCAATACCTCTGTTTTCACAACAACCATGTGTTGCTTGAATGTAAACACCTACGTTAGAACTGTTAGTTGCTTGTTGAATCTCATTAGCAATAACATTGTTAAGTTCTTCTTGTAGTGTACCTCTTCTTGCACACCATTGAGCAATACGTGTATACTTAGAAAGTCCAATAAGTGTTTCCGCGGCAATGATACCAATGTATGCAACACCATTCACTGGTTGGTGATGATGTGAACACATACTTTTAATTTCGCTTCTTACAACAAGCATACCTTTGTAACCATCATCTACATGGTTTGGAAATGCAGTTGCATTAGGCATTGGGTTATAACGTCCTTGCATAAGTTCATTGATATACATCTTTGCAAGACGTCTACCAGTGTCCATACTGTTAGGATCATTAAAACGATCTATAACCAAGCTGTCTAGTACTTCTTCAAACTTTGGTGTAAGTTCTTCTATTAGTGCATCTTTGTCGCCTGGTTGTAGATGCTGAGATATGTTGTCACCAGCCCAGAATCTATCTCCTGAGTCTTGTAACCTTTGTATTATTTCTTCACTTTTCTTCAATTTTCTTCTCCGATGTTAAGGCAGTGGATTGCCGTTAGTAAAATACAATGCACAATAATTACATTATACATTGTATTTAGGTTTTTGTCAAGAATATTATACAATATTTTAATCAAAATATTTGGTTAACATTTCAAGACGATCATGAGCTGTTGCCATTGCATCAAGCTCTTTCTGAATTGTTTCAACAATATCAGAATGTTCACCGATTCCTACTACTTTTTCCATGTAGACTTCGATATTTGTTTTGTGTAGTTCAATTTCTGCTTCTGCGTGTTTCTTAGCCGCATTAATTAAATTTTGTCTCAATTCCATAGTCCTTTCCTTAATATTTTTGTTTAGATGGAATGACGCCTCGTACGCCACCTCTCGGTTCTTCCACGTCTCCATCGCGACGGAAGATTAAATGTACATGCGGATACATAACTGTTTGTCCTGCACTAGTACCTATATTTAGACCAATGTTGTAACCTGTTATATTATTTTTGGTTGTTTCAACATTGTCACTACCCATTGACATTGCAAATTTAAAACACTTTTCTACGCAATCCATAACATTTACTTTAGGCACTATAAGTAAGTGACCTTCTGTTACAGGGTACTTATCTTCGTATACTACAAAATCTCTAGTATCTAAATAAACTTTATCCCAAGGAGCTCTGCCGTCTTGTTG
>CESS01008154.1_pt1 | contig 24785 bp, 40 predicted proteins | sample 326931 | NCBI WGS metagenome assembly CESS01 (sample SAMEA2591098, study PRJEB7988) | marine metagenome | biome: marine biome (ENVO:00000447); feature: deep chlorophyll maximum layer (ENVO:xxxxxxxx); material: saline water (ENVO:00002010), including plankton (ENVO:xxxxxxxx) | depth 55 m
AGAATCTTTTCTGACCGACCTTACGGTTATAAAAGGTATATTGTAGAGTGGAACGATGGGAGAACAGTCATGTATTCTTCTCTATGGTATAAATTAGATAAACTTAAAGAGCTTATTGAAGAACAAATTACAAATGGTTAGTACAGAAGAAATTAGAAAAGACATTAAGGAACAGTTCAAAGAGTCAACTATGACAAGAACTGGCCGTCTTGCGATGGAGCTTAGCACAGAACGAGCTCGACTACGACAAGAGATGGAAGAATTACAGGTACAGGTTGAAGACCTAAGTCCTGCCACTCCTACGGGCACCATTGATAGTTATATTAAATGGGTAGCGACGATACTTGCAGTTCTTGGAGTCTTTACTCAGAGTGCAGGATTTATCTTTATTGGTAAAATTGCATATGCTTGCAGTTCTATTGCTTGGACGTATGTAGGACACTGTTGGAATGATAAAGCAATTATGATTGGTAGTGCAATAACAGGAACTGCCGTCCTATTAAATTTAACGGAATATATATGAGTGAAGTATTTGTATTTGATGTAGATGGAACATTGACCGATTCGCGTAAAACAATAGATCCTGAGTTTAAATCCTTTATGATGGAATTTACAGAGACAAACGATGTATTCCTCGTTACAGGATCCGATAGACAAAAGACCTTTGAACAATTAGGATTTGAATTTTATGAGGCCGTTAACGGTGTATGGCAATGCAACGGCAATGAATATTGGGAAGGTTCTCGAAGAGCAGAGAAAAATGATTTTACAATGGACTACGAATTTAAAAAGTTTCTTATAGACAAAGTTGCTAATAGTAGATATCCAATTAAGACTGGTGGTCATATCGAAGAAAGAGTCGGTATGGTTAACTTTTCTATTGTAGGTCGTGGTGCTACTTTAGAGCAACGTGCAGAATATTATAAATGGGATAAGAAGTATTACGAACGCAGTTTACTTTGTTCAGAAATAAATAATGAATATCCACATCTTATAGCACAATCTGGTGGAATGATCAGTATTGATATTGCTCCAAGAGGAAATACTAAATCACAAGTAGCAGATATCCTAAATAAAAAATATGGTCACATCCATTTCTTTGGAGATAAGATGGACTTTGGCGGCAACGATTATCCGTTAGCCACAACAATAGAGCTAGGACACATGGGAACAAACTATCCTGTTAGTTCATGGCAAGAAACCTGGGAGGTTTTAAAACAATTATGAATAAAAGATATACATATACACACGAAACAGATGCCGATAGAACATTAGAAGTAGTCGGCCGAAAACTAGTAGCAGCAGCCGGTGAATTTGCCGAAGAAGGCAGAACATACGTTATGAGAATTGACGATTATGTTGTTGATTTTCCAACCGCTAATATTTTAACTGAAGAAGACATCGCCGAATAATATGATTCGTTCTGACAGAGGTGAAAGAAAGATAGATTGGTATGTCAAGTGGGCAGCATCTATGTTGGTTATGACGGCAATATGTGCAAGAGCTGCAGGTCCTGAATGGAGGGACATTGATTTAATCGCAGGCACAATAGGTATTGGTTTATGGTTATGGGTATCACTGTTGTGGGAAGATAGAGCACTTATATTATTAAATGGTGTTTCTTTCTTTGTACTCTGTGTTGGAATATTAAAAGAATTTGGACCACTCATGCAAAAGTTTCAATTGATTGCATGGTTGGTCGGATAAGGCCTGCCCTTGTAGTTTAACGGATAAAACAGTCGGCTACGAACCGACAACTAGAGGTTCGATTCCTTTCAAGGGCGCCACTATTGACATTCACTGAAAAGTTTGTTATAATAGACACTACTAAAACATTTGGAAATATATTATGGAAAAGCCAGAATTACAAAACTTAATTACAGCACTGAAAAAAGGTGTTGTGACTGTTGTATTTAAAAAGATTAATACTGAAGAGATTCGTATTATGCCTTGTACTATTAATGAAACGATTCTTGAAGAGAATGGTATTAAGGTTGGCATTAAAGACATAGATTCAGATTCAGATCACATTGCTGCGTGGGCAACTGATAAGGAAGCTTGGAGATCGTTTAGAATAAATACAGTTGTATCATGGGAAGTAGGCTTTCCATCAGGAGCAGTTAATGGCTAAGTGGCCTGAAAAAACTCAATGGCATGACGGCGTTAGAATGCAATTTGATTATGATGATTATATATTGTCAGTAGTTAGATTCACTGGTTCTTATGGTTATAGAAAAGGACTATGGGAAATCGCATTTATGGATAGAGAGACTCAAGACTTTGTTGAGCCTCCCCTAGATTTTATGAACGAATATTCTTTCTCTGGAGATGTTGGTATCTACGGACACCTTAATGATCCAGAAGTTGATAGAATAGTACAAGCAATGGAGAAATTGGATAATGCCAATTAAATTAAAACCGAGCCAGACGGTTAAAGATAGAAATACTGGTAAAGTAACAGTTCAACATTCATATGCAAAATCAATGCCGCTTGCAGAATTATTAGATATGTATACAAGATCAAATACAGTACCTAAGGTTAAGCAAAAGGTTCGTAACGAGCTTGTTAGACGCGGTGAATTGCATCCAAGTGAGAAGAAGTAAATGCTGAACTTTCTAGATAAGTTTCTAGATAACTTGGCTATGTGGTCAATTCGAGGCCTTGTTATAATCGGAGTAGCCTTTTGTGTTGGATTTATTTGGGGTGTATATGATGTTGCGTTTGGAAACGATGACATTGTAGGATATACAGATCATGGTATTATAATTCGCGAAAGCGATTTGGAGAAAGAAGATGAGTAGAGTAAGAACAAGTTCTATTAGAAAAGTACATAGTAGTGGTACAAACGAATCAGGCTCAAGTGGCCCAGACTCAATGTATGTCGTTGATCTTATAGAGAACGGCACAGTTGTAGAAACAAGAAAACTTCCTGGTAAAAGCGAATCATACGCAAATGACGTTCGTGAGAATTGGGAAAACGGTTTAATCCAGCTCTTAATAGACTAATAAATAGTTTATTAATAGAGAGTAAGTATAATGGCATTACAAACATCAGGTGCAATATCATTAAGTCAGATTCACGTAGAAGCTGGCGGAGCGAGCACTGCTACTGCTTCTCTTAACGATTCAGACATCCGAGGTTTGATTGGCAAAGGCTCTGGTGTAACCATGTCGTTCAGTGAATGGTATGGAGCAAGTAATAGCTCTTGGGTTATTGATGAGGGGCAATCTGGTACCGCATATGGTTATGGAGTGGGGTACGGAAGTATTACCAACAACACTTGGCGAGGAGCGTTTGTGCAGCAAGTTGCCACATTTACAATCACTATTAAAGGAAGCAGTAGTTATCTTCTGAGCATTCGAATCCAAGGTAATAGGGCTTCTAATTGGTTTACTTCTGTAGTGGTCGGCAATTACCAGCACAGCTACTCCTCATTTAGCAGATCATACAGCGGCGGTTACACTAGTTGGATCAAATCAATCTCTTCAGCGCAGAGGATGAATGGTGTAGGTAACACTTCAGGCTCCTGGACATAATAGGATTATATAATGGCAATTAGATTTGATATGATAACAGAGATCAACGACGTAGAGTTTGATCGTATGTTTGACGACTGTATTGATAATATGAACGCAGGTTCTTATCCTTGGGAAATAACTCCTGTGGAAACTGGTACTAACGAAGAAAAGAAAGTTTATATTAAAACATGTTATCAGGAATTCCTTAATGCTTCGAACGGAGTTGTCTTTGTATGTTCTGAAGATGGATACGCATTAACGATTTCTAGCGGTTTTGTAAATGGAACTCATTTTGAAGGCCACATGTTATTAATAGGTAGAAATCAAGCAGGTAGCAAATCGTTTATGTACCATGACGATTACCATACAGCAAGAGAAGCGTTTTGGGATGAAGTAAATTTTGTTACTTGGGACTTTCAAACACAAGGACCAGGTACCGCATTTCATGATCATATTAAAACAGTATACGACGATGTAGTAGCAAACAATCCAACATGGATTGAAAATGCTCGATTTGCTAGAGGTAATGATCCTTCTTTAACAGGAGCTGTTACCGCAGGCACTGCAAATAATACTATCGTTCCTATAACTCTCAAAAGCGCTGCAAATAATACTATCGTAGAAACCGCAGTCACAGAACATACGCTTGGCAATTCAAGCTTAATATTAACACAACGTGTACAAAGTGAAGTCGTTGACGACGAAGGAGAATAGATTGTGAAATACAAAGGACATAACGTTGAGGTATTAACTCAAGCAAAGAAAGAAATTATTGATAGAGCATTAGAAGGCTTCGGACCTTTTAATAAAGGACCTTTTGAAACATCTCTTTCTAAGATGGAAGGTGTTTTTAGAAAAGAGATTATTAGTTATAGAGTCAAAGATGGTTATCTATATAAAGAAACCGCCATCCGAGATTTTTCAGATGGCGATTATCATGACACTGTTAAAATCGAAACTTTACACTCCGTAGAGAAATAAAGAATTAGCGAGATCGCATACCTTTTACCCAGAGTGCTTTTGTAGCGCAACGTGGACAAAGGGTAGTTCCATATATAAATGCAAAGTGTAATACAGGTCCTGTATAATTACATTTTTTTGTTTTACAAGTTATGGTTACTTTTTCGTCCATGCCTGCGCACCAAAGAACGCAGCAACAATACCAGCAACAGCAATAAAATATACTCCTGCCATATCGCCTAAAATGTCGGCTGCCTTTTCGTACCCAACAACATTAGATCCTATTACTAAAACAGGATATGCTAACATTCCATATAATGAGAACCATGCCATTTTTCTTTGAGCATCACGCATTGCATCAGCATCTTCAAGTTCTTTTCTTTTAAACTCTAAATACATTGCTTCTTCGGCTTTGGAAACTTTACCGTCTCCATTAGAATCAGCAGGATGGTGTCCGCTTGATTTTATTTCTTCACTCATTAGTCTTCCTTCTTCCAAATAGTCCATGCACCGTATGCAATAAGACCCCAACCAATTAAACTAGTTGGTATTAATATCATTACGATACCGCCGCCAATAGCAACCGCTCCATCTAATGAAGTTCTTTCTCCCAGTCTTCCTTTAATCCAATCTAACATATTTTTCTCCTTTATTATTAATGATAGGTAATAAAACGAATCCATTTTTAAAATCCTATTGATTCCCCGCAACCACAAGAAGCGGTTTCGTTTGGATTGATAATTCTAAATGATTCGTTCAATCCTTCTTTTACCCAGTCCAACTTCGCATCCTTAAAATACGGTTCAGACAATTTATCCATAACTATTTTAAACTTTCCGTAATCAGTTACAGTATCATCGTTACTAATTTCACGAGCATATTCAATAATATACTCAAACCCAACACACCCACCAGCAGTGACACCCAACCTAATATTGCTAGGTTGCGATCCTGCCGTTCTTTCAACCGCCTTAGATATTGCTGCATCGGTAAGTTCCATTACTTTCTTTTCTTTTCTATTTTATCAAGTCTTACGTTGATATCATCAATAAGTGATTTAAGTTCAGTTGATCCACCAGGAGCAACAGGAGGATGTGAATTAATTTCTAAATCTTGAATTCTATCTTCAAGCTCATCGATCTTATTTGTAATATGTGGATACTTTTTTCTCCAAGCAAAGGGATCTGATTCTAACCAAGTCCAACCCCATCTTATAGCCAAATACTCTAAGAAAGCATCAAATTTACCAACACCCCATAAAGCCATCTTTGTATCTTTAAACCAAAATAAGAATGCAGCACCTGTAATTGAGCCAAGGATTGCTGTATAAATCCATAGAGTATCGTCTGTCAGTCTCTCTAAAATGTCCATTAGTTATCCTTAGTATATTTTGTATAGTTATCCATTGAGTGGTCAGAAAGGCCGTCAAAAGGTTTTAAATTGATCCACGAAGTAGCAATACCTCGTAGTTTATCTTTTAACTTTCTCCACCAAGCAAGGTTCTTAATAATACCGTTGTAGTTAAAATACATAACTTGGCCGTGATGTCGGTAACCCATAAACCAAGGTGGTATGACAGTGACTAAATCGTTGTTATTTACAAAACGATAATGTTCTAGGTCAGCGCATTCTTTAACGAACGCAGCACTGCCAACTCTTGGTGAGCCAAAAGTATATAGAACGGGTTTATATTCGAGTAATCTTGAAGCAGCAATTGTTGCCATTGCTCCACCCAATGAATGTCCACAGATACTAATCTTTTTCTTAGTATGCTTTTTTAATGTAGCAATAATGTCGGGCCAAATATCATCTATTTCGTTTTGGAATCCATTGTGTACCCAACCACCAACCTGCGCTTTATCAGGCCAAATGTTAAGGTCAGCTTTGAGATCGTTGAGTTCGGTTGGTTCTGTACCACGGCAACATAAAACAAATTCTTTACTAGTCCATACACAATGAGCCTGTGCCCCGTCATGGTCAATAAATTTATGACCTGTATAACCTAAATTTTTGAAGAAGGGCTTTGCTTCCTTTCCATCTTCATAGGCAATCTTTGCCATTTCTGCGAATTTAATCGCGTCACTTTTTACATCACAAAATTGTACTTTTTTGTTCATAAGTGCTCCTACTGAGATATATACAATTGTGTTCAGTTATTATTTATAAATAGTTTCAGATACAATATGAATTTCACTATTGAGGTATACAATGTCAAACAATCTAAAAGAACTTACAAGACAACACCACGACAACGCAGAACGAACAGAGTTTGCAGATATGTTATTATCAGGTAACATTAGTCCAAAACTTTATCAAGAATATTTACATGCGCAATTACAGAACTACATGGTTTTGGAATCTGCAGTTGAAGTCCCTATGGAACTTGAACCAATATTTAGGTCAACACAAATTGAAGAAGATCTTCAGGAAATCGAGAATACATTTGATCTTGATGAAATAGAAGATAACTTCGAATCAACGCTAGAATATAATAAACATATCTTAACTTTACTGGAGGAAGGAAATAATGAAGGTCTTCTTGCTCATCTATATGTGCGTCATTTTGGAGATGCTCATGGTGGACAAATCATCAAAAGAAACGTACCTGGGTCGGGTCTTATGTATGAATTCGAGGATAGAGCCGAACTTATTAAAGGCGTAAGAACATTATTAAATGATGGTATGGCAGACGAAGCAATGATCTGCTTTGAATACGCAGAAAGATTATTTCATGAACTCATGGAGAACTATCGTAATAACTCTCAAAATTACGAACCTGAGGATTATGCAAGAGCAAGAACAATGGACTGCTGGGACGAAGATGATAATTGATAGTCCGCTATTTGACCAGTTAAGAAATCTATCTGCTACTTTAATTAACGAATTTGACGACTCTATGACAAGAGTTGAGAATCCTAAACATACAGCTGACCTTGAAGGTTGGCAAGATTACTTTTGGGAATCATCAACAATTCGTAAAGCGCACCTTAAAACAATTGAACCCGTTGGTAAAAACAAACTGTGGTTAATGCATATCAATATATTTCCAAACGAACACGTTGATCTGCCTATCTTTGGTTTAGACATTGTTGCGAATCCTAAAAAGATCAGTGGTTGCTTTTGTGACTACTCTCCAACAGATGTTCTTCATGATTCAAATCATCCATATATGGTTAAGTTCAAAACTGCTACTGAAAAGTTTACTTGGACAAAAGAAAGAGTAATGCCAGACTGGGCGTTAGAGATATTCTCAGAAAACATTATAGGTGCAGGATCAATTCGCACAGGTGAAGAAACAGAGCAACTCGTTAACATGGCTTTGGAACTTTCAAGGTTCTATACAATGGAGATGAGCAACCCTCAATACAATAATAAGAGATGGATTAATACTCTCGAAAGACAAAATAAGTATTGTGAAAAACAAAAGCTTAATCGAATGCTTCATAGTTCAATTTTAGCTATGGGAATATCGGAAGAAAGAAAGAATCAGTATGTAGAAAATGTTCTCTTTGAGGAAGTTTAAGATATAACGAAATGTAATATAATCTATTACTAAATATAATTGAAATTAATACCGCTTTTCTCATCAGCTTCGTATAAATAATTTCTGTTACCAGTGGTAACAAATGTTCAAATATTTAATCTTACGTATAATTCCAGAAGGAGAAAAATGACCACTTCGCAATTTGTTGTCGAATTGAAAAATAATGAAAGAGTATGCCTTTTTTGCGATATAGCAAAAGCCTTATCTTTAGTATCATTCCCAATAGCCCTACCGTTCTTTATCATAGTAATGTCGTCTACTTATTAACTAATAAATAGATTGACATCTAACTAAAAATTTGTTATAATAGATCTGTTCAGTTCAAATAGTACTTGAGCTGAGCGGATTTATTTACACAAAACAAAAATAACTATTGACATATCAAGTTAACTAGTATATAATACAAGGTATACATGACAAAAAAAGAATCTAAGGAAAATACTGATATGTCCGTTGTAGCTTTAACGCCCGACAGAATTCACCACGAAATATCTAGACACATTTCAAAAGGAGTGCCGTATATTGATGCTCTTGTTGATTATTCTGAGAAGAATGGTATTGAAATTGAAACGATTGCGCAGATCGTAAAGAAAAGCTCGGTCTTGAAAGAAAAGATCCGAACGGAAGCAGTTGACTTGAGAATGGTGAAAAGAGAAGATGAACAAGATATCACAGACTTTAGTAAGTGATGAATCGTTTAACACATATGTTAAATTTCTGGCACTAAAGAAACATTTTACAACGGACAATTACGATTACTTCAAATATAATGGAAAGGTACGAGCAAATCTTGATACCTTTATGTCGCGAAACGATGCATATTCGTTCGCAAAATTATCGAAAAAAGAGGACCCACAAGGCCTAATTTTGAGTAATCTTTTAATAAATAAAAATATCTGGGTTCGAGATTTACTCGACAGTGAAGGAGAAGCCAGATACACGAATTGGAGGAAGAGGATAGAATCGTTAGGTTATATCTTTAAATCCGAGCTTGCTCATCTTAATGATGAATACAAGCGAAACTTTATATCAATAGATGGACAACATCCTTTGGTAATGACATTGTTATTACAAAAGAAGATTAGTTTGGAAACATTTACTATTCTTTCTCATCAAGCGAATATATTTTCGTATTGGAGTGAAAAAGTAGTTGACAAACACGTATCTTTTGATATAATAAACAAATCGCGAAAGTATAAACCCTTTCTCGATTTTGAACCGAAGCGATTCCAAAAGTTAATTAAGGATCACTTTGGTATTTAAATACTACGCAATATAACGCTATATATAAAGGAGAACTAATTATGGCACTAACAGACTTTTCTTCACTTAAGAAGAACCGCACGAAGACTCTCGACAAGTTGAATTCACAACTTGAAAAGATTTCTTCAAAATCATACCAAGACCCCAATGCAGGGAAATTCTGGAAACCTACTCGAGATAAGGCAGGTAATGGCTTCGCAGTCATTCGATTCCTACCAGCCTCGAAAGGTGAAGAGATGCCCTTTGTAAGAATTTGGGATCATGGATTCCAAGGACCAACAGGACTTTGGTATATCGAAAACTCTCTAACCACTTTGAATCAGGATGATCCAGTTTCTGAGTTTAACTCTAAGCTTTGGAACAGTGGTGTTGAATCTGACAAAGAGCAAGCACGTAAACAGAAGCGTAGGCTGAAGTATACTGCTAATATCTATGTTGTGAAAGACCCAGGCAATCCTGAGAACGAAGGTAAAGTATTCATGTATCAGTTCGGTAAAAAGATCTTTGATAAGTTGAATGATCTTATGAACCCAACGTTTGAAGATGAAGAACCAACTAACCCGTTTGATTTATGGGAAGGTGCAAACTTCCGTCTAAAGATCAGACAGTTTGAAGGTTACCCGAACTATGATAAGTCTGAATTCGATCCTACATCTGCGTTGTCTGAAGACGACGAAGCTCTCGAAAGAATTTGGGGAGAACAACATTCTCTACAGGAATTAGTATCTGAAAGTAATTTCAAATCTTACGCAGATCTAAAAACTAAAATGTATCGTGTACTTGATCTACAAAATGATGAACCGACTGCTTCGGCACCGGTTGTTGAAACCGCTGACGAACTAGATTTATCTAGTATGTCAAACGATACTTCTGAGCCGGTTATAGCAACTGCTGAACCATCAGTTGGATCGTCTACAAGCGATGATGATGACGACGACCTTAGTATATTTAAGGAATTGGCACGTAGCTAAACAACTGTCGGGGATCTTCGGGTCCCCGCTTTTTAGGAGGTCTTATGACTATTGAAAAAGAAACAACCATTCTCGATTTTGATTTTGGTTTTACAGCTGTTGACGCCGATGAACTTGAAGTCGTTCAACAAGCAAAGGAGGCAGTTACTACAACTGCAGCTTCTGCTGAATCGAGCGCTGCTAAGGCACAATTAATATATGATGCGGTTGTACCGCTATTGAATAACTTAAAAGCAAACCCAGAAAAGGATTACATCTATTGGCCAAACCGATATGAAAAACTTGATGCGTTTGCCGATAAGTTACATCAAATTCTAAGTGGAGAATAAAATATGAGTTTACTCGATAAAATGTTGAAGGCAGGATCAGTAAAGCAGGCATCTGCTCTAAGTGATTCAGCTTTCTTTAAAGATAAGGATCCTATTCAAACAGAACTACCAATTGTAAATATTGCATTCAGTGGTTCGTTGAAAGGTGGTCTTATTCCAGGTCTAACAGTTGTAGCAGGAGAATCTAAAAGTTTCAAAACTTTACTCGGCTTATACTGTATGAAGGCTTATTTGAAAAAGTACCCGAAAGGTGTTGCTTTGTTATACGATTCTGAATATGGTATTACACCAGAATATTTGGAATCTTTTGATATTGATACCAGTAGAGTACTTCATATACCGATTGAAGATGTTGAACAATTAAAGTTTGATATTGTTGGTCGATTAGATGAAGTGTCTAAAGGTGATAATGTAATGGTAATGATTGACTCAATCGGTAACCTTGCTTCGAAGAAAGAAGTTGAGGATGCGCTGAATGAGAAATCAGTTGCTGATATGTCGAGAGCAAAAGCTCTTAAGTCATTGTTTAGAATCATTACACCTAGACTGACTACAAAGGATATTCCTTGTATCGCAGTTAACCATACATATAAAGAGATTGGGTTATTTCCTAAGAACATTATATCAGGTGGTACAGGTATTTACTATTCTGCTAATCAGATCTTTATTATATCAAAGGCTCAAGAGAAAGAAGGTACCGACCTCGCAGGTTGGAAATTTACTATCAATATCGAAAAGTCAAGATATGTAAAAGAGAAAGCAAAGTTACCGTTCAAGGTATTATATAATTCAGGTATTCAAAAGAATAGTTCCTTAATGGATCTTGCGATTGAATCCGGTCATATTCAAAAGGCTACTCAAGGTTGGTATAATCTAACTGATCTAAGTACTGGAGAAATTATTGAACCGAAACGTAGAGGCAAGGATATTGAAGATGATGACGCATTCTTCAAAGAATTATGTCAAAACGAATCGTTTGGTAGATATGTAGAACATAAATACAAACTTCAAAATGTGGAGGGAAACCATGCTCGAGAAGACGATCTTATCGAATCTGATACTGAATGAGGACTATTGCCGTAAGGTATTTCCATATTTAAAAGAAGATTACTTCGATGACACCGTACTTCGTAAAGTATTTGAAACGGCTTCCGAGTACATGGAAAAGTACAAGGAGCCGCCTTCACTTGAAGCTTTAAAGATTGCTGTTGATAAACGCAAGGATCTGAACGAAGATACGTATCAAGGTGTTCACCAATTAGTTGATAGTATGTCAATTGATGCTGATACCAATATGGAATTTTTGGTTGATGAAACAGAAAAGTTTTGTCAAGACAAAGATTTATATAATAGTATACGTAAAGCAATTCTTATTCTTGACGATCAAAGCAGCGATGGAATGGACAAAGGAGCAATCCCAGGATTGCTCTCCGATTCTTTAGGTATCAACTTTGACCAATCAGTTGGTCATGACTTTCTTGAAGATGTTGATGATCGTTATGACCATTATCACAGAGTTGAAGAACGTACACCGTTTGATATTGAAATCTTAAACAAAATTACAAAGGGTGGCATACCTCGTAAATCTATGACCGTACTGTTGGCAACGACAGGTGGTGGTAAGTCTTTACTAAAATGTCACATGGCAGCAAATCATTTGATGTATGGAAAGAATGTTCTGTATATTACAATGGAGATGGCTGCTGAAGAAATCGGCCGTCGTATTGACGCAAACATTATGGATATTACTCTCGACGAAGTTGCCGAAGTACCTCGTGATGTATTTGAAAAACGAATGGCTCGATATAAAACAAAGACAACCGGTAAACTGGTAATTAAAGAATTCCCAACTGGTTCTGCTCATAGTGGTCACTTCCGACATTTATTGAATGAGTTGAAACTTAAAAAGAATTTTACTCCTGATGTTATCTTTCTCGATTACTTGAACATATGTTCATCAGCTCGAGTAAAAGGTGCGGCAGCTGCAAACAGTTATACCTTAGTCAAATCAATAGCAGAAGAAGTTCGTGGATTAGCAATGGAATATAATTGCGCAGTCGTTACGTCTTCTCAATACAACAGAGATGCGTATGGTAACTCTGACGTTGATCTAACAAATACATCCGAGTCAATGGGTATTACTCATACGGCTGACTGTATATTAGGTTTGGTCAGTTCTGAATATCTTGACGAAATGAATCAACTTATGATTAAACAATTGAAGAATCGTTGGGGAGACATCAGTTACTATCGTCGATTCCTTGTAGGTATTGAAAGAGCAAAGATGAAGATCTATGAACTCGAAGATTCTGCTCAGGATAACATTAATCTTGATGGTCCATCTGGAGGTGATGGCCAACCAGGAAAAAAGAACTCATATAACGACACCGGCCCTATCTTTGATAAGACCGATATTGGTATGAGACTAAATAAAAGAAAGCCTGGTGGTAAAAACGTATTTGGAGATGTTGCTTTAACTTGAGGTTCTGTATAAATAAACTCTAGATATATACTAATTTTTATAGGGTAAAGATGAAAGGCTTTAATACATTTATTACAGAAGCTAGTTTCCTGAAACCTGATTACGTTATAGGACACAAAATTGCTTATAACGGAAAAGGTTTTAAAGAACTCTCTGCGTTAGGCTACAATGCCGGTGATCATTTTGAAATCATATCTCCGACAAAGGCTGACTATACATACGGCGATGGATCTGAAGAAAAATATTTAAAAGCTCCTAATGGTAAGGTTATCCATATCAAAGGAGCCACTTCTTTCAAATCAAGTTCTTTTACTCATGTGAAAGCTTCAGGATCTCCACCAACCGGTGCTGAATGGGAAGATGTAATTGTTTACGCTTACAATAAACTCAATAATAAAACAACAGATCCAGAAACAATTGCCGTAGCAGAAAAGTTTAGTAACTATATGGATGTTGCTAATAAAATCGCAGGTAACTTCAATAGTCAATTAAAAGCAAAACAATTAGTACAAACTGGTCGTGGTATGGGATCTATTAGTTTAGGACCTATATGGAAAGAATCAGGTGCTAAGAACAAAACACCAAAGACTGATATTGCCTCTTCTGATTTCAAAGAAAAGATATCTTTAAAGAAAGCAGGCGGATCTCAACTTGCTTCACCAACAAAGGCAGAAGCTATCGCAATCGTTAAAGCAGCAATGTCTGAAATGGGAGAAGATAGAGCAATGGCAACCAAACTTGTTGAAACAATGGAAACCAACATGTCTTCCTTGGTATCAAGAGTTGCCGCTGGTGATTTGCGTAAACAATCCAAGGCCGGCGTAAAGACAGATGCAGTGATTGATTTCCAAGAGAAAGATAAAGGCAATAGAGAATTAACTAAAATGCTTGAATCTCTTATCAATCAAGATACAGCAGTAAATGCTTTGTTTAGTAAACATATTGTACTCGAAGCAGCAACAGGTAATCATAAATTTGGAAGCGCAGGTTCTCCTGCTGCGGCTAACCTATTAGGTAAGTTTGATTTAAATGGTGGTATTGAAGTTCAAGCTATTAGCGGTATTAAAGATCCAATTATTATTAAATATGCGCAAACAGTTAAACCTGTCGTTTCATTTAAATCGGGTGGCGGTGGTGCTCCTGCTTATTCAGCATTACGTTTAGGTATTAAAGAATCAGAAACATTAAGAGGTATTGTATTATCTGAAATGGAACAACTCGACGGTTTAATGTTAACCGAAGACTTTATTTCAGAAGGTCCACTTGATATGTTAAAGAAAGCTGGTGATTGGGCAAAAGATAAAGGTCAAGCGTTTGTAAATAAAGTTAAATCTGCTGTTAAGAATGTTCTTTCTAAAATAACCGCAGTATTCAAAAAGATCGCAAAGATGGGTAAGAAAATGTTTGCTTCTCTAATGAAGTTTATGGGAGTTGAGATTAGATCAGCATCAGGTATACCAGGAAGTATTTCTTTATGAAAAGCTTTAATGAATTTAATGAAGGGCCAAATGATCCTGCGATATTTAAAGCAATATTTTTAGCAGGTGGTCCCGGCTCAGGTAAATCTTTTATTGTTGGTAAAACGGCATTGCGTATTCATGGATTCAAGGTTGTGAATTCAGACGATGCATTTGAAGCGGCAATGAATAAAGCAAAGTTGACAATGGATCCTAACACTATCTTTTCAACTCAAGGACAACAAATAAGAGACAAGGCAAAGAAACTTACTGCTCTTAGAATGCAAGGTTATATTACAGGCCGTCTCGGTTTAGTTATTGATGGAACAGGTAAGAACGTAACAAAGATACAAAGCCAAATAAAAGAATTAAGATCTCTTGGTTATGATGTTGGAATGTTATATGTTAATACAGATTTAGATACTGCAGTTAAGCGTAATGATATGAGACCAAGATCACTACCAATTACTCAAGTCACTGCATTGTGGAAAGAAGTACAAAAGAACATCGGAACATTCAATAGTATGTTTGGTTCTAACTTTAAGGTGATTGATAATTCTCAAGATGCTGATATTGAAAAAGGAATTATGGATGGATATAAGTGGGCAGGTAAATTTGCCAAATCTAGTATCAACAATCCTAAAGCAAAGAAATGGATTCAACAATATTCAGAAGAACATTTAAATATTAATGAAGCCGATCTATCAATGGATCGTGGTGCTGTTATTGATATGATTCTTAGAGATGTAAAAGATAAGTTAATGAAAGATGTAATGAAGAACGATCTTAGTCTTCTTAAGGATATTGCCAAAGAAGTAAAAAGAAAAGTAGAAATAGATTTTAAACATAAAGGCAGATTGAGGATTAAAACATAATGAAGAGTTATAACCAATATCTTGCTGAGGCAGATGCCAATCTACATATGACGCATTTAGAAGATGCTGTTATTGACGGCGGTGTAAAAGGTACAAGAAACGTAATTAATTATATTCGTAATATCCGAGATATGTTATCGGGTAATACAAAAGCTCCTGTTAGTTTAACAACAAAATGGGATGGCGCGCCTGCGATCTTTGCTGGAGTTGATCCTGCTGACGGCAAGTTCTTTGTGGCAAAGAAAGGAGTATTTAATAAGACTCCAAAATTATATAAAACAAATGCAGAAATAGATAATGATCTAAGCGGTGATCTTAATAGCAAATTTAAAGTTGCTTTGAAAGAATTTGCCAAGCTTGGAATTGAAGGAGTGGTACAAGGTGATTTCTTATATACGGATGACGATCTTAAAACGGAAAATATTGATGGAGAACCGTGTGTTACTTTCCATCCTAATACCATTGTTTACGCGGTACCTAAAACATCAAGCCTCGGTAAGAAAATATCAGGATCAAAGATCGGCGTGGTCTGGCACACAACATACTCAGGATCAACTCTTGAAACAATGTCTGCAAGTTTTGGAATGGCGATATCAACAAAACTTAATAACGTTAAATCGGTCTGGCACGTAGACGCAACATTTGAAGATAAGTCAGGTACAGCAACAATGACAAAGGCAGAGACTGATAATCTTACAGCCATGTTATCAAAGGCAGGATCATTGTTTAGAACAATAGATGCTAAGGTTCTAGGCGAACTCGGAACAAACGAAGATTTAAATGTAAAGGTAAATACTTTTATCAATACAAAGGTTCGTGCAGGAGAGCGTATTGGATCAGTCAAGCCATTCGTTGCGGATCTCCAACGATACATACAACAATATTACCAAAAGGAAGCAGATAAGCGTAAGACTCCTGCTGGTAAGAAAACACAAATGGATAAAGCAGCTGCAGTATTACAAATTTTTGACAAAAGAAATACTAAAAAGCTTGAAGCCATATTTACATTATATGACTTGTTCGTTGATATGAAATATGTTATCATAGCAAAACTAGATACTGTTGAAGGCATACGAACATTATTAAAAACAAAGAAAGGATTTGAGGTTACAGGGCAAGAAGGATTTGTTGCGATTGATCATTATAGTTCAAACGCATTAAAAATTGTTGACCGCATGGGATTCAGTCTTGCTAACTTCTCAGACAAATATATTAAAGGGTGGCAAAAATAATGGCATTCGTAACAGTACAAGGAAGCAACGGAGCTTGGGAATATGATAACGCGGCAACCGCTGCAGATACATATTCAGATACTCCAGGCGTAATTTCCGCAGGCGTTAGAACATTTACTAAACCAGGTGGCGGAACTCAAAAGACTTATATTAAATGTCGACAGACAGGTAAGACGGCAATCGCAGGTGAAGTCAATAAAGACTTTTATGATTATCGTTTCTCTCAAGGAATTAGTTGACAATAAGACCTAAGTTTGTTATAATATAAATTCTATAATATGAATAAGGTGATCCTTAATGAAAGACGTAACAGTCATAAACTTCTACGGCGGTCCGGGCTCAGGTAAATCTACCGCAGCGGCCGGTTTGTTCTATCAAATGAAACTTGCAGGCTATAAAGTCGAACTGACGGACGAGTTTGCTAAAGAGTGCGTATGGGAAGGTAACATCCCTATGCTTCAAGATCAGCTTTGGGTATTAGGACATCAACATCGAAAGATATTAAGACTATCTGACAAAGTTGATTATATCATTACCGATAGCCCTGTACTCTTAAGTCCGATATATCGTGAGAGATATGGTGAAAGCATATATACCGACCTTATTGACAAAATGGCATTAGAGTGTTATAATTTATATGAACACAATATAAACTTTATGCTAACAAGACCTGAAGGTTTTGACCAAAACGGTAGAGCACAAGATGAAGCAGAGTGTCGCGAAATTGATGAAGCTATTGTGAATCAATTTGAACTATTAGATATTCAATATATAAAATTGAGATCAAAAGATAATGCAAAAGAAGCATTCAAAACACTTCAATCTGAATATGCATTTATGAAAAATTTAAATAATTACCCAGGAGGGTTATAAAATGAAAAAAGCATCAGTAGCACTTTTAGGAGTGTTAATTGTAGGATGCACAACTAACGACACAGGTTACAACAAGCCATATCCAAAGTCACAACTGTTTTGTCCCAGAGACACAGTTGAATGGTGTGAAGGAAGAACACCCAGAGACCTTGAATGTACTTGCGTGAAGAAAAGAGTGTTAGAACAGCAATTGCAGCGAATCATTTGGTAACATGGAAATTAATATTGAAAAGAAGATGACACATATATGGATAGGACCAAATCCTGCTCCATTAAAGTGGATGAATACTTGGCCAGAGAAACATCCTGACTGGGAATATGGCGTGTTCACAGATGACATGTTACATAAACGTAAATGGTATAATCAACATTTGATTGAAGAGTATTATAGACAGAAGTGTTGGGCAGGAGTTGCTGATTTAATTCGTTATGAGTTAATCTTTGAGAGAGGCGGCTTTTGGCCTGAAGCAGATTCAGAATGTTATCATAATGTTAGTGAACTATTTGTTGAAGATCCAAACTTAGCATATACTGTATTTGAAAAGGAAGATGTAATACCGAGATCTATATCCCCAATCATGGCAGCAAACCCAGGTAATCGTTTCCTTGATATTATATTAAGAAAGCTTCATACATTAAGACCCGGAGATTTAGATCCAAAGCCACACGAATCAACAGGAAACTTTTTCTTAGCAAGATTACTCGATGACACTCGCCACCTATTACATATCTTTCCTTCTTATACATTTATACCACAATGGTTTCGTCCTGGGTATCCAAGGTATGATGGACCAGGCAAAATATACGCAGAACAACATTGGGGTTCAACTGCACTTGACCAGGCGCCTTCAATGTCAGGAACAACAAAACAATATTCACAAGGTGTAGAATGAGTCATGTAGAAATACTAGGTCTAGGACACCCAAGAACAGGAACTGGTTATACAAGTAAAGTATTATCAGATTGGGGTTTGAATGTTGGTCATGAAGTCACAGGTAGTATGGGAATTGTATCTTGGTTATTAGTTAAACCTAAAGGACCATATATGTGGCAAAAAGGATTCGATAGAAGACCTACATATAATCATTTAGTATATAATGTAAGAAATCCAAAAACTGCACTTGCCTCTATTGCATATACTGAATCACCTCCTTGTGATGTAGACGGTTATAGTTGGGACGGTACACAATTTTATCCTGGGTATGAAAACTTCGTTAAAGATTTTAACTACGACTCTACTTATTTTAGAAAACAATTTATTGGATTAAATAACAATAACCCAGTAGAAAATGCAATTGATAGTATATGCCAGTTTCATGATATGATAATGAATTGTAAACCAAATATTAAATATAGAATTGAAGATGAAGAACTCGAACTGTTTAACTACATGAAAATTCATTATCCGCATATTGAATTTTCACCGCATCCAAATGCAGAGAATATAAGAAAACATAAATCATTTGAAGATATGTGTAGAGAGTTTCCAACACCTTCGTTAAAACATCAACAAAGAATTAACGAATATGCAGAAGAAAACAAATACGAAAAGGTAAAATTTTGAAAGCTTACATATTAACACACGATCATCCAATATCACGCAAGTATGCAAAAATGTGTGCGGAGACATGTGATGTTATTGATTTAGATTGGGAATACTTTGAAGGTTGGTCTAATTGCACTGGCCGTATGGCTTGGTGTCAAACTGGTATTAAGATGAAGTTTTACGAACCAATGATGCATGTTGACCACCCAACCGCAGAACATAAAGCAAATACCTGTTCGGCTGGTCATGCTGCTATTTGGAAAAAGATAGCAGAAGGTGATGATGAGGTTGGTATTGTATTAGAACATGACGCATTAATGTATTATAAACCTGATATTAAAGTACCAGATAACTATTTAATTACGTTAGGTTATAAAGTAACTGATCCAGAGAATTACGCTTTTATGGATGCAAGAGATAACGAACCAAGACAATTAATCGGTATTAACGGGCATGAAGGCGCACATGCATATATGATGACAAAAAGAACAGCACAAAACTTAATTTATGAAATAGAACAAAAAGGAGTAATGGGGTGCGTTGATAATGCATACTTTATTCTTAATCAAAGATGTACACAAATGCCTTTAGCAATTATGTCACCAACACCTGCTATTGGATATTTAAGAAAATCTACTATTTGGAATGATTCTGCGCATAGAAACTACGAGTTTATTGAGTCCTTTAGTAAATATTATAAATAAACTCAATAGCAAACTAAATACTAGGAATATTAAATGGATCGCTTAAACGAAAAAGATAATGATGCAGTTGGGTCTGATTCCGTCGATGCCTATACAGGTGACGATAAGACTAAAATTGCCTCCAATAAAGATATCAAAAAGCGCAAAGATAAAAAGAATGACCAAGACACTGGCAAAGGAATCATAAAGAAAGATTCCGCGAAATCATTTGACGCAAGTAAGTATATAGATACAGAACCTACTATTAAAGAAGCTGTTCAGAATAAAGCGGTCATTACATTTGGTCGTATGAATCCTCCAACTGTAGGTCATGAAAAATTAGTTAATAAAATTCTTTCAACGGCAATCACAGAAAAAGGTACTCCGCTTGTATACTTATCAAAAACACAAGATGCTAAAAAGAATCCGTTAACATACGATCAAAAAATCAAATACGCTCAAACATTCTTTGGTAAAAGATTAGTTGTTAAATCAAATGCAAGAACAATTATTGAAGTCGCAAAGGAATTACAAAAGTCAGGATTTAAGGATCTTGTTCTCGTTGTTGGTTCTGATAGAGTTAAAGAATTTGAAACACTATTAAACAAATACAACGGAAAGGATTTTACATTTAATTCTATTAAAGTTGTTTCTGCAGGTGATAGAGACCCTGACAGCGATGATGTTTCAGGTATGTCAGCAAGTAAGATAAGAGCTGCGGCAGCAGCGGGTGATGTTGATACTTTTGTAAAAGGTATCCCAGGCAGAAACGCAAGAGTGATTAATCAACTGTACTCTGATATTCGTGATGGCTTAGGTGTAACCGAATCATTGAATTACGCAGTAGACCAATTCCTTGCTGAAAGAGTTAAGGATGGTAAAGTTGATCCCTTATCACCAATGGGTAAGCAAAAACTAACAGGCGCTGAAGTTGCTACTTATTATAAAAATAATCCAAGAGCAAAATCGGCTGCAAGTAGAGATAAGAATGTTAAGTTAGGTATTGAGCTCGCGTTGGATTTAGCAGGTAATATGAATTATGCCGTTAAAGAAATTGATAAACTTAAAAGAAATTTATCAAAGCATCCTGAAGTTCAAAAGGCGTTAAGAACTGCTAACGAAGAAACAAACAAAGAATTATATAAAGCTGCTTCTATTCAAGAAAGAATGCAAAAAGAAGCTGATAAAGAATCTAAACAACAAAAGCAACAGCCTGGTTATTATAAAGGTCTAGGTGGTTCTACTAAAGATAAAAGACAAGCTCATTTTAATAAAAAGTCAAAAATGGATGATGATAACCCTGATGCTTATGATAAGGCACCTGGCGATGCAGAAGCTAAAACAAAACCGTCTAAGCATTCAAATAAGTTTAAGAAAATGTTTGGCGAAGCAGTTAATCGTAATATGGAGCGTGCAGGTTTAAAAAGACCTCACCAATTATTAAGACAAGATAATACTGTAAACTTTGACTATAGATTTAAGATGTATGGTAAGGCAAGAGAAGCTGATGCGCTAGTAAAACAACGAGCACAGATTGAATCTCAAATAACAGAGCAAAAGATTAATGAATTACACGAATTGATTGAACAAGTAGAGTTTGTATCTGAAAAATCAAACCCAGAAAAATCGTTAAAGGATAAAGCTGAGAAATCAGGAATGCCTTACGCAATTTTAAAGAAAGTATTTGATCGTGGTGTTGCTGCGTGGAGAACAGGCCATCGTCCTGGTACAACTCCAGTACAATGGGGATTAGCTCGCGTAAATAGTTTTGCTACTAAATCACCAGGAACATGGGGAAAGGCAGATAAAGATCTTGCTGACAAGGTATGAGTATAAATAGAATTATAGAAACAGGAGGAGCGGGTGACGAAGGTACTGACGAACTCGTTCAAAAACTACAACAAGACACTCCAGGTCAACCAACAAAACGGAAACCAAAAATGAAAAAATTTAGAGATATTTTAGAGGGGGTTGACCCCATTCAAGAAAATGTTAATAAAGAATCAAAATTATTAGCAAAAGAAATCAACGACGCCGCTCGTAGAGAAACCGGTGGAGATAAGAAGGACTTTCAGCAAGTTGCTAAGCTGATTAGTTATGGTAAATTAAAAGATGCCGCAAAGTATATGGCTAAATTAGATACTGTCGTTCTTGAAGATCTCGTTGCTTTTGTAATGGGACATGAATCTGTATTTAAAGCAATGTATCCAAAAGCACGCGCAGGGCAATACGTTGCTTCATTCGCAAGAAAGGTTGAAGGACATGAAAAAGGAGATTGCGAATATCCTGGTCAGTGTGGTCAAGATCCCTGTGTTACATTTGGTAAAGTTGAAGAAGAAGAAATCAGCGAACGAGTTCATTACGCATTTGATACTCAGGACGGTGCTCGAGAATTTCAAAAGAAAGTAGCCGGCCTGCCAATGAATATTGTAAAGGTTGGGTCCGGTAAATACTATGTAGTAGAACTAAGACCTGGTGCAAATCAAGGCGTTCAAGATAAAGCAGCTAAGATTGCAGTTTCTATAGGTTTAAGCGAAGAGTTTTATAATATTGCAGAAGGGTATAGAAAACCTACTACTGAGGTAGTTCAAGAAGCAATGTCTGAAAGAGATAAGAAGAAAAGACTTGCTATGATTAAGAACGCCGTTGAAAAAATGAATAAGCAAAATATGGAAAAGGCAAAGAAAGATGCACTTGCCATGATGAAAGCATCAGGAATGTTTGACGAAGAACTTGAAGAAGTTAAAAAGGCTCCAAAGATTAAACATTTAAATATTTACGGTTCAGAGATTAGTGGTTTAAGATCTGGTACAAAATATTATACGGCAATGGCACTTGATATGAGAGGCAAACTCATGTATAAAGTAATTGATGAGTTTGGTTCTATTGAAACCATTGACCTTAAAACATTCGCAAAGAGGTTTGGATAATGACATACATATATGAAGCGCTTGCCGACATCAGGCTAACTACTGAAAACATTCAGAAAGTTATTAAAATGTATCCAAGAGATAACGATTGGAAGAAGTTAATAACTAAACACCGTAGAGATATTGATGCTCTTCGTAGAGGTAAAGATTTACCAAAGAAAGTCGAAGACGAGTTAATGAAATGGGCATTGGATAACGGCGAAATCAAATCTGATGACGCCGATGAATTAGATGATTTCATTGATAGTATTATGAATGAAGGAACAGCAAATAAAAACCTAAAAGAAGGTTTACCAAACCAAAAGCAATTAGAAAAAGATATCATGGCCTTTATGAAAGATGGTCGGTCTGATGGTATTACTGGTATGATGGGAGTTTCTAAAAGTTTAGAACAGAAATATAAAGTTGGTCCTGCCGTCGCAAGATCAGCAGTTAAAAAATTATTAAGTGATATCGTTGACGGAAAATACAAAGGTTAATTATGTTATCTTATAAACAATTTGTTGCTGAAGAAAACGAAATAGAAGAACTTACAACCCAACAAATTATTAAAAAGATTGCGGCAGATACTATATTTAAAAAGAAGTATGGTAAAGCGGTTGAACTTGTAAAACAAATTATGTATAAACATGGTCCTAAGCCAAGACACGGTAAAGAATATTATGCAGGTAAGATTGCGAATCAGTTAGGATTGGATTCTCACGTGTTAGCTTTGATGGTTGACGAACAACTATCAGAAGGTTCCGAATCATGGGAAGATGGATTTGCACGTAGAGTTGTTAAAACAACAAAACCAGAACATAAAAAGGACGGCTATGAGTGGCGCATTAAAGGCAAAGACAAAGCTAACCTATCAATCAAATTATATAAAACTAAACCTGACTTTGCAGAATTTAAGAAACAAATGAAGCGGGTCGCAGGTCACGAATTCGGAGGATAAACGTGGAAGACAATAGACAAACTAGGATGGATGCTCAAGTTAAAAGAGCCATTGACGCAAGAACCAAAGAGTTTAAAGAAAAGTTAGCAAAGTTGACTTATGAAAAAATTAAGCAAACTTTAGTACCTTCAAAGGAACCATTAAAAGGTTATCCGCATAACGAATCAGTTGAAGAAGAAAGCGATAGTAAAGAATATCAGGTTGACTTAGATATGCTTTCTAAATTGGTTAAAGGTGATCCTAAAAAGGCTGCTGCCTTTATCAAAAGAACCGCGTCGCTGACAAAAGGCGGTGGTTGGAATATGGCACAAAAGCCATCCAAAAAACAAAAAGCTCAATGGAACAAAATGGTCGGAGACCATATGAAAAAGCATCGTGCTTTATACGCTTCTTACAACGAAGAAGCTGAATTAGAAGTTACGATTTCAATGGACGAATCTATCAATGAAGCTGTTAAAGCTAAATCAGGAAAAGGTGTTGCTGATATTGATTACGTAGGCGACAAAAAGTTAACTTCTAAAATCGAAAAGATGTTTAAAATTAAGATCAAGCAAACTGGTAACACTACTGCTGATGTTACTGGACAGAAGAAAGATATTGTAAACTTTTTAACTAAACATTACTATTATGACGATTCTGATATAAAAGATATGTATTCTGATTTAGTAGAAGAATCTGAATTAGAAGAGATGAACGCAAGATACGAAATCTCTGATATGGAACAGTCCAAAGATCCTGCTGTAAAGAGAGAATACGCAAAGCTGAAAAAAGCTAAGTATCCTTCAATGCAATACATCAGACAATATAAAGAAGTCGAAGCTGCCTTAGACAAATCTCTTCCTGCTAATAAACGCAAGAAGTAGTTGACATTGCAGCATTAATGTTGTATAATTAATTATGAAAAGTATCTCTGAATACAGATTAAACCCTCTCGAAGAAGAAGCAGAAATTGTTCCTTATAACGAGCTGCACGTTGTTGTATTAGGAACAGGAGATGGCGACGGTACCTTTGCTGATATCGTTGAAGAAGTTTCTGTTAAACGAGATATCAAATACAATTTCGTTGATATAACAAATGCATGGATTACTGATTCTGATATTGACATTGGAACTGTAAAGCTTCGTAACATTGATGGCAAGAATAAAGATATTGAGATTGAAACACATAACTCAATTGTAT
>CESS01071031.1_pt1 | contig 24619 bp, 26 predicted proteins | sample 326931 | NCBI WGS metagenome assembly CESS01 (sample SAMEA2591098, study PRJEB7988) | marine metagenome | biome: marine biome (ENVO:00000447); feature: deep chlorophyll maximum layer (ENVO:xxxxxxxx); material: saline water (ENVO:00002010), including plankton (ENVO:xxxxxxxx) | depth 55 m
ATGGGCGGGAGTTTGGTTGGTTCGGCTATTTTAGGCATCTGGGGATTTATTTCAGTTGGTGGCGTATGTATATGTGTAGAGGGAGAGGGAGTCAACTCCAATCCTCGGATGCAGTCGCGTCGACAAGCGTGGCGGGTCATCTCTCCGCATTGCGGGACACTCAAGTCCATCCTGAAGCGGAGCAGCGTGTAGGTTTCCACGAAAAAATTATTAGTTGAAACAGAGAGCCACTTCGGTGGGCGCGTCATATCAGGCGTGCGCGGCGTGGAGCGGGTCAGAGAATCAATAATCTGATCGCAGCTAAGAAACGCCACTCGCCTCTCATCTGGGTCACTGGCCTTAATCTAATCAAGAAAAAGGAAAACCAATGATAACAGAACAAATCAACCTGAACGGAATAGAAACACCAGAGCAAGCAATCAAACCTAAGGCTCCAAGTGAGGCGGCGGTGAAGAAAGCAGAGAAGGAAGCAGCCAAGAAACAGGAAGCAGAAGAGTTGCAGACTCAGCTAAACCTCAGGCAAGAAGAGGTCATTCGCTGGCATCGTAACAATGAACACTCACCTTGGCCTGAGTATCCGCAAGGAAAGCGCAAGGAAAACGGTGAGATCAAAGAGTACATCCAGCGTATCAAACGCAAGTAAGTAAAAAACCAATCCGGTCAGTGATCCAGATGAGAGGTTGAACACCTTTCTTCAAGGCAACGGTGAGCCTCAATCACCATAACAAACTAATAAGAGAGTAGATACTATGGAAAAAGTAACTAAGAAATCAGTCCGTAAAGCAGAGTTGTTCTTCGATCCCAAGCTAAATAGCAGCGGTGAGGTGAGCGGCGATGGCTTAGGTTTACACACTGCATCACTTCGTGGTCTAGAAAAGGACACCTTAACTAAGGCTCTGAATGGTGCAAAGATAAACAATATAGTCATGCGCGAGGTCACTTACAAGTGGCACAATCCTGACCACAAGATGAAGCTAGATATTCTTGCGTCCAAGGGTGCAGAATGGATGGCTGATCCAAATCAGGAGAGCCAAGCTGATGCGGTTCAAGAGGTTAAGTTAATCCCTAACAACTACCGCAATGCTGCTAAGATGATGGACTTGGAACACCGCAAGATCACTCCAGACGCAGACGGAAACGTAGCTGAACTGGTTGACTTGCTGGACAAGAACAAGAATCAAGTCATTGACCCCAAGACAGGACAGCCAAAGCAGGTCTGGAATAAGGCTGGCAAAACGCTGTTCTCATCTAAGGAACGTGAAGCATTCTTCAATCTAGCGCACCGCTGCATCGAGTTAATGCCTGAGCTAGAGGGACAACACGGCGAAATCAGAGAGGACTTCATTGCCGAGGGTGGACGTACAGTGACCACGAAGGTAACGAAGGGCTCGATGGTTCAGACGTTAGTCAAGCCACGCAAGGGAGCAGCACCATCCAAGTCGTTCGACATTCAGGGAACTGAATACTCATCGGCTGAACTGGAGCGTCTCGCTGCCGAAGGACTGATTCAAATCAATCAGCAGAACTAATTAGTAAACCAAGAGAGGGTCGGGGAGTAACATCCTCGGCTCTCTCTTTTTATTTCAAACCAAAGGAAGGAGGATAATCCCGTGAGCATAGAGAAACTTGAGAAGATTAAAGAAGAAATCAAGCAGAGCAATGAGGCTAGGATAGAGAAGGAGACGCAAGGCATGGTAGCAGCAGCCTGTTTCACTCTAATGCTAGTTGTCTGCACAATCCTGATCGTCATCGGAGCATTCAAATGAGCCAAGATCAGCACATAACCGAGCTACTCTGCAAGATTCAGGTGCTAGAGAAGAATCTGCAATCATCCAGCAGGTGTAGCGTTAAGATGTATAGAAGCTTAGGTGAACGCATAGATAATATAGAGCAGTTCATTAACCTAAGATACAGTTCAGAAGAACCCCTCAGTGAGAAGGAAAAGGACTTAATGGAGGGACAATTCCAATTATTTAAGGAGGACTAAGCAATGAAAATAGATAAAGTATCCAAGCTTGAGCAAGATATGATTCACACAAACCTAGGCATGAAGATGATTGTCGAGCGTGTAGAGAAGGAGTTACTAGCCATGAAACAATCCTTTGACCACATAAGGAGAGAAGAGAAGCTGATAAGAAAGCGGCTCACCTTGCTAGAGGAGGAGGTAAAAGCTGGCAGAGTGGAGACGGATTCCCAAAACACTGTCTCCAGTTATCTCCAGACATCTCCGCAATACTCACAAGAGAATAGAATAGAATAGAATAGAATAGAATAGATTATATATCTATATAGTGTAAGGAGCTTTGAGCATATAAGGGAATGATGCTACGGGAGAGCCGTAGATATGTGTTTAGAGGGTTAGGTTTTTCCCTCTGTCATTGGCACACTTGAAACAAACCTTATATGCTCTCTCAATCTCGCGCTCCTGTCCGTCCTGCGACTCCTTTCAAATAAAAAAAATGCAGGTATCTAATCGGGCAGGAGACAATTTCAAACCAAACAAGTAACCAAAGGAAACGTATGCAAATACTAATGATGGGCGGCGAGGATGTTAAGTCCTTCCCTGCCAAATCAAAAGAGTGTCCGTTAAGGGCATTGATAGAAGCCACGATGGATTCACCTGAACTCAGCCCTATTCTGGTGACAGAGATAACAACAAGAGAGGGCAAGAGGCGGCTCAGGTCTGTGTACTCAGATGATTCAGTCGCTAAGGTGGCAAACGAAATACTAGATGAAAGGCATAACAATGAGTGAGAAAATTATAGGCAAACTAGTTAAGGATGACATAGGTATTCAGCGATGGCGCGGTGGTGACATAACATCTAGTGGCGAAGCTCGCTATGACGTAGTGATAACCGATGGAGACTCGGTGTGCTACTACCCATTGATGATGAGTATGACTGACTGCTGTAAGGAGATGGAGACTAAGCACGGAGTTAGCCCGCTAGATATTAAGTTTGAAAAGACTTCCTATCGGTTGGGTTTAGAAGCAAGACATGAAAGATATGAAAAGAAAGAGAGAGAGAAGCTGGAAGAAAAAGAAAGAGAGCTACGGCATGACGCATGGTCGGAAGTTCTGATAAGCGGCGATCTACGATTTGCTATGAGCCGCGAGGATGCAGATAATATATTCAATAGGCAATTGGAAATGCTGAGATTCTACAGGCGTAGAGAAAAGCAAAAGAAATGGAAGGGAGGCCGATGGGCTTAAACAATAGGTAGCTTTTAGGCTACTGCAACACCGTTCATGGCTGGCTGCAATGCAGGGCTAGTCGTGGGCGGTATGCAGTTGCTTGATAGTATCAGGTAACTCAACTAGAACAATGGAAGATACACAAGAAACCAAGATGGCTCATGACTTCAAAGTTGTGAGTGGAAATGCAATGTACCCCAGCGGCCCACAAGAAGGGCGTCCGATTGAGGGTTACAAAGCAATATACAGGGAGGACAATGGCTTATGTTTAGGTCAGCACTCAGATGACTACGGTATTGTACAATACACAGACCTCAAGGAGTGCGTAGACAATGCCATTCAGTTCTACCTAGGAGAGAAGGACATGGAAGATGTTGGACTCACGTTCCAATCGCAGACGTTCCCATCTACGCGAGGTAAGATAGATGGAGGCAAGTGCATTATGAACTGGAGTCTGCCAATGTTCCAAGAGAAGGAGGTAGAGACAGGCGACATACTATCATGGGATGTTCGCATTAGGAGCAGTCACGATGGTAGCTGGTCTGTCGAACCTGAAACTGGTGTCACTCGTGTGGCTTGTATGAATGGCTGGACAACACGGTCAGTAGTCAAGCGAGCTACGCTCAGGCACACCAAGCACATCAACATAGAAACCGTAGTGAAAGCACTGAACAATTCGTTAGAGGATTTCCGTATGGGAGTCAACGAGTACGGGTTTATGTTCAGAGACTTACGCACTCAAGTTACCTGCCAAGAAGGTCTTAACATGATTGAGAACCTGTTCGGTCACGGTAGGAAGAGCACACGCAAGGCCGTTCAAAGCATCTGGGCGCAGCCGACACGGTGGAATAACATACCGCTGGGTAGGCATCCCTTCAAGGACAAGACTTGGCACAACCACTTCCACGATAACAACAGGCTTGTTACTCTAGATGAGGGTACTAGCAGAGAGGAAGCATGGAAGTTCCCGCAGCGTACTGATCGAGAGTCTACCGCTGCTGTTGGTGATCTATTCAACTGCATCACGCAACACCTAACACATGAGGATGGATCACTGGTCAAGCGGTCAGTAGAAACCCAGCGTGTACTCAAGGAACTGATTGACTTCTGTGCTAGAGATGATGACAAGTTTGAGGACATGAAGCTCACTGGTCAGCGTGTTACCAAGCGCAAGTCAAACAGGACACCTAAGAGTGGCATCACTGGGTACGCTGTGAGAGAGCACCGACCTCTTGCTGCTGCCACACAGGAGACAACCAACAACTAAAAGAAATGGAGGGGCAGGGGGCTGATGCCTAATTTCCCTGCCCCTCCTTTGACGTTACGAGCGAGGAGTCGTGAGAGTTGTAATGACTGAGAGGAGGTTAATCAAATGAAAGATACTAGTCAAATATCACAGGTTATGCCCTACCGAGTTGAACCCATGCAAGTGAAGTTCATGGAACAAGATATACCTGACTACTACAAGTATCGTGTGGTAACAGTTAGTGGCAATCCCGCTGGGCCAAGGCTGCTAAAGAGTAACCCGCCGCCGTATGTTAAAAGCTGGGGGCCGTTCGATACATGGGAGGAAGCTGAGTCTTTGATGGACTTACTTACTAGCCACACAGAGAAAGCAGAAGAAACAAAATTCAAGAGGAGGAGAAAGTAATGCACTTAATAAACATCACCAATGTAAAGAAGGAAGCAATAGAAACATCCAAGAGATTCAAGGGTGGCAAGTTCACTATGGTATCCAAGGAGTTTCTTAACGAGGTTGAGGAGGACGTTCGGTTGCTGGTGTACAAGAAGGTCATGGCCCACCCAAGTAAGGGCAAGACATTGCGAGCACTTCGAGGTTGACCTGTAAGTACAGGCGTACATATAATGCGCCCGTGCCAATCAAGATCACTAAGAAGGACAAGTACAAGGACGGTAAGAGACTCCGTTCCTATCGTTTATCAGACGCAACAGTCGAGAGGCTGGATGATCTAGCAAAGTCTACGGGTAAATCCAAGACCGAGGTAGTCGAAGAACTCATTCACTTAGCGGAGGTAGACGATGAACTCGAAACAGAAGGGAGCTAGAGGCGAGAGGCTATGGCGTGATGTCATACGCTCTTATGGATTCGATGCAATCCGAGGGTGTCAGAACGCTGGCCGATTCGCAGGAGGGCAGGAGGCTCCCGATGTAATAACAAACCTGCCCTTCCACTTTGAAGTTAAGTTCGTAGAGAAACTCAATGTGTCTAACGCAATGGCTCAGGCTAAGAATGATTGTGATGGCAAGCCACCGTTAGTAGCACACAAGAAATCTAGAGAGAACTGGTTGGTTACAATGGAGTCCGACCTTTTCTTTCAACTAGTACGGGGCGAAATCCCCATTAACCAAGAAGGAAAATAAGTATGAGCGAAGAGAACCAAGAGAGTGTTCCCGTTACTGCGGAACAGCAAGTAGATGCACTGAACAAGGTCATTGAGGAGATGGCCGAACACATGGAAGAACTGCAAGCCAAGGTCAAAGAGGGAGAGGATTGGTCAACATCCAGTACCGCTACCGGAAAGCTGGCTGCTGCACTATCCAAAGCTCAGGGTGAATGGGCTAAAGGTGTTATGGCTGGCGGCGACAACCCGCACTTCAATAGTAAGTTCGTTGAGCTAAAGGATGGTGTTAGTATCGCTGCCCCCGTGCTCGCTAAGAACGGTCTGTGCGTCACCCAATCAACTGTACCTAAGACCTGCAACGGACAGGACAGGATGTTCCTAGAGACTGAGCTATCCCACACATCTGGTGAGTGGCGTAAGTCTTACTGGCCCATGAGCCCCGAACGTAAGGGGCAACAGGCTATGGCTAGTGAGCACACCTATGCTTGTCGCAGGTCTTACCTTGGCTTGTTGGTTATCCCAGCATTCAAGGATGACGATGCAGAAGCTTCAGAAGGGAGAGGTAAATAATGGCTAAGGACGCGTCCTCCAAACCGGAACACGGGGGGCGCGTCCCTACCATACGAGAATGCGATGAGTTTAATCGTGCCTTTAACAAGTGGTACAAGAAACGATTCGGAGGAACTTATGGGTATAACAAGCACAAAAACACTAATCCCAGAAAATCTGGAAAAGAAAACAGCCCCTAGTCGGCATCACAAAACCCTATCACCATCCTCATTCCCCGCCCTTGAGGCTTGTCCTTGCTACAAGTCTAGAGAAGGGGGGAGTAGTGCGGCTGCTGATAGAGGGAACGAACTACACGAACAACTAAGCGAGCTACTACAAAATGAGTAAGACTTACGAGAAAGAAATTGTAGAGGCTGCTGAATACATCAAGCGTGTGTCTGGCGATAACCCAATCGAGTCAGAGATAGAGGTCAAGCTGATGCGTGATGGTGAAGAGATAACATTCGGAACCTATGACGCATATAGTAAAGGACATCTGTTCGACTTAAAGACGGGTCAGATGGAGAGGAACTATGTACCGCAGATGGCTGTGTATGCAGCAGCTATATGTCAGCGGGATAACGTAGAACAAATCACCTGCCACCTGATCTACTCTACTCTGGGTAAGATCGACCAGTTCACATTCAGCAGGGAGGAAGCTGAGACACTTGCGTTTCGTATTGTGGATTCAGTTAAGAACCCAACCAGATCACCTAACCCGTGTGACTACTGTAACTGGTGTCACCACACTGAGTATTGCACCGCACTCAGGTCTACTGCAATGACGGTAGCCGAGAAGCAAGGGCTGATACTCAAGGAGAAGGTCGATGCAATCACGGACGGCAAGACAATGGGCGTGTTTAGTGACGTTGCTCAGGTCTGCGGTTCGTTCATTGAAATGGTTAAGAAGAAAAGAGATGAGTTCGACGAGGTAGATGGATGGTCAAAGTCTACCCGCAAGGGAACCAAGAAGATAACAGATATAACCGGAGCACTGATTCAGTCAGGAATGCCAGCCGCTGTATTTGTTAACGCCTGTACCGTGTCGTACTCAAAGCTTAGGAAACAATTTGCTGAACACAAAGGAGTCAGCGAGCAAGAAGCAGATAGGGAATTGTCCACCCTTATCTCTTCCGTAATAAAAGAAGGACACCCAGTTAAATACTGGAGAAAGGATAAAGCATAATACTATGCCACAAGAAAAACTAGGTAACGGAGTTCTAATGAAGAACGGTTACAAAGAAGAGGGTGACAAGAAACCAGAGTACACTGGGCCTTGCACGTTAATCGTTAACGGTATGGAGCAGGAGGCAGAGATCGCCGCTTGGGTTAAGACTGCATCGAAAGATACGGCACGGCTCAAGACAGGTGACAAATACTTCAGCTTCCAGATTAGCGAGAAGTTCAAGAAGGACATTGCCCCGCAGAGCAACGCACCTGCTGACGATCAGCCACCATTCTAGGACGTTATGAGCGAGCGAGCATCATACGCCCATAGGAAATGGGGCAAGGTTGGGATGTTAACTAACCCCGACAAAGAACAAGCTGCCGTTCTAGATAGAGCGATAGCTGCTGTAGCAATAGCCAGTGGAGTATCTCCAGCCAAGCTTGTCAACAAGGACAGGCGACCTGAAGTATGTGACGCTAGGTTTATTGTTTATCATATCTGCATGAACGCAAACGTAGAGTTCTCTCGGAGCAGTCTGGGTAGGGCTCTTGGTAGGGATCACGGTACTATCATCAACGGTATTAACATTGTTGACGAGAGACTAGACCCTAATGAGAGAGCGTTTGCTGAGTTCCAGATGCTATACAAGAGGACTATGAAAGAATACGAGAAACTAAAACATGAGAAAGACCCCAAACGTATGGTACAGGAACTCTGTGTACATGATGGATGACAAGGAAATGATCTACCTCCAGAAGCGTGACTGTGCTGGTTGCGCTGTATGGGAGTGGATCAAGTCCGACTGCTGGAAACGCACCAGACCTGATCTCAGGGAGCTATCCGAGATAGAGAAGGAAGGTGTAGCCGAAGCTCTAGGTATGTTTACCGAAGAGGGGTTCGGAGACTCAGCCAGATTCGACAAGATCATTGAACTGTTTAAGAAACTTAAATGGATTAACGATGCTGGAGAGATCAAGGGCTGGGATAAGTGGCAGTCAGTCAACACCAGAGTAGAGGACGCAGCAAGAAAGCGTGTGGAATACTGGGAGAAACGTACAGAAGATTACGACACCCCAGAGATACCACCCCCGCTGGACACTGATGAGTTCAAGATGAAATGGGAAGAGTATGAGAAGTATCGTAGACAAAACGGTATGAAGAAGCTCAAGCCTATCTCAGTGAGCAAGATGTGGTCAGAGATGTGCGGGTGGGGCGGTGCTGAACCTGCTATACGAGCTATCGAGACAACCATGACAAAGGGATGGCAAGGTATATTTGCCCCCAACAATGGTAGTGGCGGTGGAACGCGTGGTGGTGGTAAGCCGCAAACCTACGCAGGTAAGCTGTGGGCTCTAGGAGAACACAAGAAAACACTCGTCGAAGAACGGAACAGGCTCAAGGAATGGGAGCCGACCAAAGTAGACGAGATCAAACAACTGAATATCAAGATCGGTAAGATCAATAAGTCGATCAAGGAATTGGAACCTGATATTTAGTGCAACCTACCTAACGGGCTCGGTAATGTAATCAGACATGGACTCACCGCGCATCGCCATCTTCTCCATTAAGACGTTGGCAACATCCTGAGTCAGTATCTTCTTACTAGCCAAGTCCGTTAGGTAGACCTTTACTTCTGCTGGCTGCAATCCCTGCATCTTCTTCAACACCACCGATGCCCGTGCGGCAGACGATGAGTTCTTCAATCTTATTTCATCAGGCTCAAGGCCAAGAGCCATTTCCCTCAACCTTCTGATTACTGCCATGTTCACCAACTCCTCATTACTATTGCGAGGAACAGGCAACATCCTAACCCTATCCTGAATGGTCATCCCCCTAGTGTCCGTCATGAACTTGTCAACCACCCGCCGCCTCATAACACGCTGAGTAGCATCCAGCTTGTTCTCGTCGTTCAGTATCTCATCAAGCTCAGTCTCTTTCAGGAATGTGCTACGGGCTAACCTACTCAGCAGCGGCGTAGATGAAAGCGTCCGACCGATAGGCATTGTTCCATCTTGGTTCGGTATGCCTGTGTTCTCAGGTGGCGTGAACTGCGTAAGCAATCCGGCGGTCAGTCCATTGACCATGTGCTCCATCCTTAAAGCACCCAACCCAAAGTGTACGTTCCTGTATATGTTTGGTGTCTTGTCAAAGAACTGCTGGCTAACGTCTGCTCTCTCCAGTGAGGGAGGTACGATTGGCTTGTGCCTAAAGAAGTTCCTGTTACTTAGAACCTCTATCGGGCCTTTCAGGATCGGGTTAAGGCTGGACATCACACTCTCACCTGTCTTGATAACCTCACCATCAGTAACACCAGCAACATTAACTGGCATACTAGCCTCAACCCAGTGACCTAGCATTTCGCTAACCGCCTGTGGGTCTTTCTGATAGTACCAATCAAGAGCCTTCTCCATCGTGTAAGAGAACAAGCCGAATGTCTCCCTTCTGGGAATCCTGATGTAGTCAGCAACCATCTTACCTTCAATGTACGGATGCTCAAAGTATTCGCCTAGAGGGATGTGTATGTAGTTCTTCTTATCCTCGTCAGAAATCTGGTCGTAATCATCCTCACGATCCTCGTTCCTTCTGTTCATTGACCAAGCCCAGATCGTAGGCAGGACTGCGAATGCGGAAATCTTCATGCCGACCATCAGTGCCTCACCCTTCTCCTGAGATGTACCGCTAAACACCTTAGATAATCTACTGAGGTCACGCTCAACACCCTGTATTCTAGCGTTAAAGAACAAGAACAGTATGTTCAGTGCCTCATTCTTTGTGACTTCACCTTGCCTCAAGAAGTCTGGGGAGCCAGCGAAGTTCCTTATCTCAGTGGCAATGAAGTCCATCTTCTCATCAATCTGATTCTTGATGGCTACCTTTGCGGCGGATGTCTTAGCCTTATCCATCTTGGATCGCAGCTTCTCTATCTCTTCAAAGCCCATCATCCTCTGCATCCCCACCATCTTAGATGTCTGCTCAAGAGTCTTACCAAACTGAGAGAGCTTTGCAGTGACAGCCGTTAACGGGTTCTTGCGTGACAACTTCTCTCCACTGAGAACGTCTCTTATGTGGTCAGGCTTGTGGAAGTATTCAGCAATGGTTGAACCCGCAGCACCGCTGTTAATAAACTCGCTGTAAAGATTGTCTAAGCTTTGAGTAAACTCAGGTGACTTCTCAGACATCAGGTTCTTGATAGAGTTAGGTGTAAGGTTGGCCCACGATGCTGCCATCATTGCTCTGATGTATTGCTGCGCCAGCACCCACGGGTTAAGACCTTTATCTCTATTCTTCATCCCAGCCCTAGATGTAGTCAGCAAGCGGATAGGGTCAAACATTGCAAAGTTAAATGCTTGGAAGAATATATTAACACCAGTAGCACCCATCTTAAATATATCACCAAACACCTTCATTGCTCTGTGTGCTTGGGATGCACTCACTGGCGTGAACCTGTTAGCTACATCAGTAACGCGCTTGTCTAATCCAATGTAACGCTTGCGTCCGTTCTCGTAGAACATTAACGCACCCTTGCCTGAGCCTTCCGACAAATCTTCTGGGTCTATTATCCTAGTGATGTGATTGCCGTCAGGATCAAAGTCATTTCTCCATAGGTCTATCTTCTTTATGTATTCATTCTTCTCCGCTCTCAGCGTACTGTAGTAAATCTTAAACCTACCAGCATCCATCGGCTTAACGATAGTCTCACCTACGTCAGTGATTCCCTTAATGGTCTGGCCGAACGTGTCCTCTGGGTTGCGGTTAAAGTACCTAACAACATAGAATGGAACGTAGAATGATGTGCTTCTCTGTATGGAGTTGTACAGTGTGGGGCTGAGTACGCCAGCCTGACGCAGCTTCATTAGTGCTCCCTCCATGTGCGAGTGATACTGTTCCTGCGCGTCAACAAACTTACCAGTAACCTCACCGTTCACCATATCAAGAACTTCAGGGTCAGCTATCTTATCCTTGAGGAAGTTAATGCCTGAGTAATAGTCATCCTTGAATGAGTTCCAATCTTTGTACGGTGCAACTTCTTTCGAGATGCCAAGTATTCTAAGGTACTCCATCTCAAGTTCATCCCTAGTCTTTTTAATACCATCAACTACCCAGAAGTCTTGGTTATCATCCCTGAGATCAAACTCAATCGGGTCGCCCTTCTCATCCAGAACCCAGTTGCTCTTATCTTGGAACTGTCTAAGCCTAGGCTCTAGCTCACCCATCTTAGTCTGCTGATCTATTAGGCGAGACTTGATCCGCTCAAGGATAATAAAGTCAGACCACTCATCATCTATCATTCCACTCGCTCTGCCCAAAGCACCTTCTACATCACGCTCCATAACCTGAACATCCCAATCAGCTTTAGGTGCAGCACCAGCTTGGAGTTCCGCTAGATGAGCTAGGTTTGTTTTCCCTTGCAGTGATGTCTTATCAACGACCTTCTGTAATACCTCCCAAGGATGCTGAGAACTTACGAATGCGCTCTTAAACTTATCCCAAGTAGACATTGAGTTTTCTACTAGAGTCTTTGACTCCTCTGGAACTTCAGTCTTTGCTTTGATTATATCGAGGACTTCCTCGCCTGATCTAGCCCCTCTCTTTCTGGCAAACGATCCGGTTATCTCTATGTCGGAGTCATCGAATATGACGTAGTTGTAGTTCCCCTCCCCCTTACTACGGCTTGCTCCGTCTAAGAATTTATTACCACGAATACCGTGCTTGAGGAGCATAAGGGATGTGGCTTTGGCGGGCTTAGTTTGGTAATCCCCTTCATCGCGCATTTTATAGGCTAATAGCTGCTCGATTGTTCGATATATCTGCATACCGCTATTTAAGTTAACTGGAAGTAACTCGCCCAAGTCGTTCTCTAGATTGTCCAAAGATTGCTGAACCTTTTCGCTTTGCTTAACGCGAGGCTCGTCCAATAGGAGGTACTCATCTTCGGCTGGGGCTAGTTCAACTTTGTATCCTTGGCCTTTCTGTGGAAGTTCAAGCTCTAAAAACTTATGCAAGCTTTCCGCTAAAACATACCACTCAGGTAGCCAATTAGGGTCAGCAAAGCCTAACTCTTCTGGGGATTGTATCCTTCCGATTTCTTTGTGAATACGAACTTGCTTTGGTTCCAACAGTAATCCAAAAGCTTCCTCAAATTCCTCTTTAAGACCCGCGTCCATTCCAATCCCTAGACCCCTGTCGTAATCAATTCTCTCAAGCAAATCCCGCATTACACTTTCTCTTTGTGTATATATGCTGTCAACTGGTTTGGCTTTTAATGTTTGGTCAAAATCTTTTAGCACAGCCTGAACTATCGGCTCATCGTAACCAGCATAAAAAGCACCTTCCATCGGGCCTGTCCACTCATAATCAACTGTCTCACCCATGTATTTTGGCTCAACAAAACCTTCACGATTTCTGAGATTCTTGTAATGCCCGGCAACGCCCTGTCGTGTAGAAAAGTACAGCCCCCAGCCAAACGCTTGAGCACCCTCACCTGTTCCCATGAAGCCAGTGTCAAACCTGTCAAATCTTTCCCCCCTTGGTGAGCCGTGGTATGCAGCAGCGAACAATGCTAGGTCACTTCTAATTGCCTTCCAAACCTCTGGGCTGTACTCAATAACCAAGTTCTCGTTTATGCTAGACTTGCTCGCCTTATCCAGAACAAAGCTAGAACCATTAGCAAAGTATAGATTCTTGCTGTAGGTCAGAACCAAGCCGCTAGTCTTACCAGCAAACTGATTAACGTAAACCTTACCGTACCCTTCCGGTGAGCGTAATGGGATCGGAACTTTCTCGGCATTGAGTCTAGGTCTGCGAGAATAAGTAGCCCTCTTCCTTACTGATTCAGACAGGTGCAGTGCCACCTCTTCAAGTATACTACCGCGAGCAGCGTCTAACCCAAGGGCTTCTGATATAAGCTCAAGGATTCTATTGAAAGCCGTGCGGATTATACCCTGATCTCTAACCTGAATACTCGATAGTAACTCTTGGACTTGCGGGTCTGAGATAGCGTGAGCAATGAACTCCCTGTTGTCCTGCAAGAAGTACCTATCAATGTCTGACCCACGCTTGTCTAACTCAGCAGTTACCTGTTCCCGAAGCTTTGTGAGCCTAGAGTTTATACCCTTATCCTTGTGTACATCAAAGGTTACAGAGTGGATGAACTCCTCAAGAAGCGTGTCAAAGTTCTCTACATCATCACTTATCCGTGTCGGGTCAATTACAATCTGGTCGTTTATCTGGTCGTACATACCAGCACCAGCAATAGGATTCTCCATGCTCGCTAGGAAAACATCTGGGCTGTGACCTTTCTCGAAAAGATATTTTACCAGCGGTTGAATCCTCTTGGCTCTCGCCCTAGCCTCACCCTTCAAGGGAGCGAAAACTGTGTCAAAGGCTTCTGAGATATTAAAGTTACCCTTCTGCTTGCCATACCTTACCAAAGAGTTCTCAGTGAACATATCGACGTATGGCCTGTTCTTTCTACCTCTTGAGAATAAACCAACCTCGTCAAACGCTGTTCGCAAATCTTTCCTAGTAAGGAACACATCCTGAAACTCCCTTTGAGAATCATGGAAGGCACGGAGATACCTGTTCTCCATATCAAGCATCATCTTACTGATCCGCTTATTGCTGTACTTCTTAGCAACTTTAGCGGCGGTCATCTTCGGGTCATAGCTTGCTGTCTTAGAACTAGGATCACCGATTGCGTTTAGGTAAGGAGGAACAGATTCCATTACCTCACCGTTAATCTTCACCTCAATGCCACGCTTGCTTCTTTCTACGCGACTATCCCTGACGCTGACGATCTTGTTTATCTGCCGTCGGATTTCGTTCATCCGTGTCCCTCTGGACTTCTGACCTGCAAGCTCGTTGTTTAGCTTTTTAAGTAATACTTGGTTGCGCCAAATCTCTTTCTTAATCACAGACTGCCTAGCTAGTAGCTCGCCTAAATATTCCTTAACATTCCTCTCGACCCAGTTAGCTTTCTCAAAGCCCTTAGCACCCTTAGCCCATTTAGGTCGCCTACTAGCTATGGTAAGAGGAACTGTCTGGTTGCCCCTTCGGATGCCCCACTGGAATGGCTGTCCTTTAATAACATTACCACCCGTCTCTGGGTCTAGGGATACAAAGCCGCCACCTATCTGTGGGCCAGTGCCAATGCCTCCCATCTTTACTTTTATCTTAGTGTTAGCCTCAGATGCTACTACATTGTTTTCCTCAAAGCCCTCGAACTGAGCTTTAATAGCGTCATCACTCCACTTAATAAAATAACCAGACCACTTGGGGGATTCGGGGGTGGATAGGTTTTGGGAAATCCAGTTAAGTGCTTCAGCGAATTTACCCTTAGACTCCTTGCCTAGCTCGCTATATCTGTTGGGAGATATTTCTGGGCCTAACTCTCTCAGGTTCATCATCTCGCTAAGAACCAATCTCCTAACGTGCTGCTTAAACCTTTTACCGTTAAGCTCATCTATCTTCTTACGAATCTGTATTGCTTCTTCCTTTAGCTGGTACAGATCAGACTCGACCTTTGGCCTATCCTTCTGGGCCTTCATCCTCCAATCAACCCTGTTGGCGAACTCAGGAATAATTACCTTAGTGTAAATATCTTGGTTGACCCTAGAGTAATGCCACCAAGGCTGATCCTTCCAGCCAGACAGAGACTCAGGAGACTCATCCTCATGCAACCTTTTCCTGAAGTCGGACAAGAAAGACCTTACAGCAATCTTGGTCGCCTCCATTGCCCGTATCTTTTTGCTCCCCATGCCAGACATCTCGGCACTACCGGAGTGGTATTCCTCTATAGCAAGGTCTAGCTTCGTAAGGTCTGCACCCTCGACTCCTGCTTCAGCCTCAACAAACTCTTCTCCATCAAAAATAATGTCTGGGTATCTTGAATCAGTTTCAGCCTCTCCGGTTATGTCAGCCCTAAATCCACCTTCCTCTCTAAGATCATCCCATCCGGTCATGCTGCCTTCTGAGAACTCACTCGCTGTACGGCTCGCTGTTACCCCTCCTGCTATGTTTCGGGACTCACCTCCTGCTACACGAATCTGCTTCTTAGACCTACGCTTGCGTTCCTGCTCTGAAAGCCTCTTACCTTTAGTTGACTGACCTCCCTTAACTGACTCGATCCTAGCCTCCTCTCTTCGCCGTGCTCGAACCTGATCCAAGAAGTTTCTTTTTAGAATAGCCGCACCGGATATAGGTGCTTTGGTTCTGGCTACTCGCATTATGTCAGGGCTTAGAGCGGCTTGCTCAGGGGTAGCACCACGACTTATCTCGTTGTCCATTACCTCTTCTGCTCTGCGTCTTAGCTCCTCAATCATACCCGCCCTGAACTGAACCCTACCCTCTTCAGTTGTAGTTCCTTGAGCGTATGTGTTAAATCCGTGGAGAGCATCGTAAGCCATGTCGTATGCTTCATCTCCAAACTCTCTTACATTACCTGCCGCAAGCTTCAGTGCGGAACGACGAGCACCCTCAAAGTAATTTATCTTTTCTATGGCTCCCGTTTGAGGATCAATAGCATTCCAACGCTTGCCCCAGTTATTGCTTTCAATGCCCCAAGAACCGTAAATGGATATAGGGAAGTCCTTTGACTCAAGCTTTTGAAGTAACGGGTGAGGCTGTCTGCCTTTCATCTGGTTATCTTCTGCCATTGACTTAGTGTGAAGATTGCCAGTGAGAAGCTTGTTGAGTTCGTCAGGGGAAATCTCAAGCTCCTGCTCAAGAACTAAGTCCTCCCGCTCTGGCCTCTTGCCCTGAGTAAAGCCTAAAAGCTCACGCTCGGATGACTCGGCTGGGTCGGTAGACATTACCTGTTTGCCTATGCGTTGCTCTAAGCCCCTTATGTCACCTTCACCGCCATACTCTCTAGCGAACTGAGGTTGCCCACCGAAAATACCTTGATCGGGAATTTGGGCATCACCCCTCTTACCGACTCTGCGAACACTCCTCTTAGCTTGTGGCTTGTCAAGAGCCTCTGGGAACTCCTCAAACATTGCGTCCTGCTGAGTAGCGGGATCACCTATCTGCCCCATCTCCTCCTCTGTAGGTCTTAGCTCATTAGGAAATAGCTCTGCTGGTAAAGAGTAGAAACCACCGCCCTCACCCGAATCTTCTGGCGTCTCTGGCGCAAATAGATCGCCTTGATTAGGGTCGCCCTTCCTTCTCCTAGCAAACGCTACTGTGTCATCTTCGCTTGCTGGTGTAACCTTTTTGGCTATTCCTTTTAGAGCTTCATTTTCTAAGTGATCGCCTATAGTTACGATGGCGTTTGTCTCATCAGCAGTAAGGTTATCCTGCCAGAACGGATCGTTAACTACAGCCACGGCGGTTTCGTCAAAAGTATTATATTCAGCTAGTCCGTCATTTAAGTTTTTGATTAGCTCTTCAGCCTTATCCCCATCTAGCTCGGAAAGGTTTTGGTACTTTGTAATATCCTTCCAGCTTTTGATTTCTGAAAGAGCCTCTAATTGAGCGGCACGGGCCTCGGCTAACCTTTGCTCGCCCTTCTCGAAAGCTGCTTGTGGATTGAGCCCCTGTATAACGTAGCCTTTATCAGCTAGTTTTTTCTCGACCTCCTTACCTTTAGTTAGAAGAGATGCATCGTTTTCAATTTCAACACCGCCCTCTTCAAGAGTTTTATTCCTAAGTTCATCGGCGGTTTTCTCGTCACCCCCCTTTAAGGCAGACCTATACTTGTTGATAGATGAGCGTTTCCCGATAATGTAATCAGTGCCTCGACGTTGGCTCTCAGATTCCCCTACCTGCTGACTCGGCCTGACGGGTGGGCCATAACCTCGATCACCCATCCACATATTCAAAGCCCTGTTAGCGTCGGCTTTACTCATCCTGCCCATAGCACCCATCTCGCTTGGAGGGGTCTTGCCTTGAGCTTCTGACTCAAACACTTCATCTACATGGGTGTTAATTACATCGCCCTGTAACTGAGTGTAGTAACCTGAGTTAACTAGCTTCTGAGTTTCTGCCTTAATAGAATCAGCGTCCACCCCAGCCTTTCGCCTATCCCTAATAATACCGTTCAGGGCTTTTGAGTGATCGGCAGACATATCTTTAGTCAGGTTAGCTGCGCCGATCTCAAGCGGAGCCATACCAAACTCAGCGATGCCCTCTAGGAATACACTCTTCCAATCGTTAATCTTACCCTCGGAACTAAGCTGCCCGAAAAATTCCCCAGATGCTCCGAGTGTGCTTTGGAAGGCGAGCGGTGCAGCCATCGGCGCAGCTTTTTGTGTTCCCAGTAATCCTATCCTTGCCGCGTTATTTAGTAAGCCTTCCTTGCCTACCATAACCTTAGCCCTACTACCTGCGGCATTGGCAATTCTTACGCCAGCATTAACCCCTCTACCAGCTAGGCCCATAGATAGAGTGTCGAACATGGCAATAGGTATGCCGTACTTTGCTGCCTTGCTTCTGGCTTTCTTTAATGTTTCAGGATCATTGAGAGAATTAAACAAAGCTTCAGGGTCATCCATTACGTTGCGACCAACCGTTGCTTCGATTGTCTCAAGAAACTTAGATGAGGCGGATAGGTCGTAAGATGTTTTACCTAATCCACCTGCTGCACCCCAAAACGCACCGACACCCGCAGTAGCACCAGCAAGAGGCCCACCTATAGCACCAGCAGCAGCACCAGTAGCAGCACCAGTAGCAGCACCACCAGCAACATTCTTCCAGCCGTTGTGAAGTAGCGCAGCCATAGATTCAGTGACTACCTCACCTATAATGTAAGGGGTTTCTTTTAGCCCCCAAAACTCACCCCAAGATTTAATGAACCCATCAGCCTCTTGGAACTCTCTAAACTCGTCAGATACTTCTAAGTCCTCTAACTCTTTTCTTATCTCAATTAAGTTGCGAGCGTCATCTACAGTAAACTCTTTATTGACCCCAGAGAATGAAGTAACAATATCCGCTTGCTTAGACATTAAGATGCCACGTTTGGCTGGGTCTTTAAGCAGTGTGCCGAATATGCCTCGCTCTTCCTCTGGCTTCTCCATTGCTTGCTGGAAGCCCTGAACAGTCTGCCTATCGAAAGCAGCACCATTCTCCCTGTCCTTGATTCTCTGGTAAGAGTCCCTGTACTGGTTAAGCTCAGGGTGTGATCTCCAAGCGTCTGGGTCTTTAGTCAGAATAGCAATCCCAAGCTGGGCATCAGTGTACTCAGCTTGATCTGGATACCGCTGCCGCCACCAATCAAATATAGAAGTCATTGCTTAATCTTTGCTCAGGGAGTCATATTCCTTCTGGAGTTTAATAACAAGTGCGTTGGCTTTCTTAACGTCTGCTTTGGTTACACCGCTCTTGCCGACAGGTGGCATTCTGGAAAGATCGTACTTAGCCTTATTAAGATTATTTAATGCTCTTTGTTTTTTTTCGTCGAACTCTTTCTGTGCTTTCTCTTCCTTGTTCATCTTCTCCCTGTACTCACGGCCCTTAGCAAAATCTTCTTCTGTAAGTCTTTCGCCTTTAATCCCCATAGGGACTCTAGTTTTACCATCCTCAAGGAGCATATAATCCACCCCCTCAATTGGCTCATGTGGGGTAGGTGCTGGTTGATCGGGCGGTGCGGCTGGCACTCCGGTATTATTGTTTGGCAGAATCATTTCCGTTGGCCCCATTTGCTCACTTGTTGGCTGCTCAGAGCGAGGGGATTGAGAGGGTGAGGGGGCGAGGAATGGGTTGCCAAGCTTCCATCCGTTAAGGAAATTAAATGTTTCTTGCGCGGTGGCTGGATCAAATTTCTCCCATTCGGTTTTAGGCACACCTGTAAGATTCAGTCCTGACGGGCTTATGATTCTTGTTTCACTGTAAGGTACGGTTTGTGGCCCCGTGGGCTCGTTAGCAAATGTAACACCACCACCGCCTTGGGAAACAACCCTATCACCGTAAGTCATCTGAAACTGAGAAGGCCCGTACCTAGCTAGTGTGGATTTCTTTAAGTTCTCCCAAGCAGGAAGAGTTGCGCCCATATCAAGCACCATGTTCTTAATTGGTTCGCCTGTATCCTTATTGAATAGCGTTTCCTCCTTGCCTTCCACAATATGAGTTCTATATGGCTTAGTCGGGTGCTCCATGAATTTTAGAGCCCTTTGAAACTCAACATTATCAGGGTCTATTAAATGAGAAATACCATTCTTCCTTGCGTCCTCTTCTATAAAGAACCTAGTAATCATACCATCGACACCATACTGCCCTTGCGTAGCTCTAATTTGCTCTAGCTCTGGGCCATATTTTTTTGCATCAATGGAAATTTTAGCAACAGCTACCATATCGTCGTACTTGAGCTTTGCCTTACCTGCTTCTGAGTTTTGTAATCTAGCAAAATGCTCCTTGAATCCAGCACCTAACTGTTCTCTTCTATTAGCGATGTGAGCCTGAGTAGAAGCATTCCCTCCCGTGTAAGTAGTAATACGGTCAAGCTCGGTAATGAGTCTGCCCCTAAAGTCAGGAAAGCTTTCGCCCTCTTTCGGCCCCGCCACCATGATTTCGTTAAAGGCTGTGGCTCCTTTTTCAAATTCCTCCTTGTGCTTGATGGCAGTGTCAGCACTCTTAGCACCTTCTTCAGCTTTGTTTAAGTTAAAAGCAGCAATTTTAAGATTAGCCTCCGATTGCTTTAATGAGGCAGCAGCTTCCTTTCGCTTTATGGCTCGATCCTGTTCAGCGTTTTTGTCGTAATCATTAGCCTTAGCCAGAGCAAGATTTGCGTCAGCTTCCTTCTGTGTAGCTTCAGCCTTAGACTTTTTAAGGTAATCATCGGAAAGCTGCTGATACCCCACATCATCAATACCAGAACGAATCTTCTTTGTGTGTTGGTTTTCTTGGGCTAGTTTATTTGCCTCCTGCTTGGCTTGCCTTGCCTTGGCTGCTCCCTCTTTAACGGCAGACTTTTCTTTCTTCTGGAACATACCCTGCAACGGCCCCTTTTCTTTCTTGAAATCTGACGCTAAATCTGGAACTGCATCAACTTGATCCTGCTGCTCTTGGGTTAAGGTCGGCGCAGCTTCATAGTAACCATCTCGCTCCCTAGCATCTTCCTCATTTTTCCTTCTGCGAGCCTCTTGCCTATTGACAGACGCAGCGGCGTTGTTTGCTCTGCGGGAGGCTTTGTCATTTTTCTTTTGACGCTTATCTGTCCTGCGTTGGCGGGCTCTGTCCATAATGTCTTGCCCTGCTTTCCAGCCAAATTCAAAACTCATAATAATATCTCCTTATCTACCCTTTTAGAAAATTACCAAACCCCTTAGCGAAACTACCTTTAGCAGCACTGCCAGAAATAGCAGTTCCTATTCCTCCGGTTACTGCGCCAAGACCGATATTAGCCACACCTCCCAGCACTGCACCGAATGGATCACTTTGGTTAGCCATCTGAGTGCCGTATATCTGAGCCTGTGTCCCAAATATGTTAGAGGCAAAGGAAGTAGCCTGAGCCCCAGCGTTAGCATTCAGACCGATACCAGCACCTAGCCCTTGTCCCATCATAGGAGCAGCACCCTGTTGAGCACCTGCCACCTGACCGAACTGCGCTGTCTGCGGCTGACCCACATAAGAGCGAGCCATGTTCATGCGCTGAGTAAGAAGCTGTCGGCCCATGTTATACTGCGAGAGAGTCTCCTGAATAGCAGGGGCAGTTCCAAGCATAGGCCCACCGCGAGCAGCAGAGGATCGTCGGAATGCCTGTTCAGCAAACTTAACCTCTTCGTCAGACAACTGCGTACCCTTCTCTAGCTCACTCAATGTCATCTCAGCTAGTCGCCGCCGTACCTTAAACCCAACAGGATCAGACTCCTCAATACGTTTCAACGCTTGGTCAGCAAAGTCAGCACCGTACTTCTTCTGGATGTCCAAGGCAGTCTGAGCCATTGAGTCAGCACTCTGCCTGTAGGCTTCTAGGTTAGTTACCTGCTGGTCTAGGTCAGATATGCCACGGAAGTCGTACTCAATAGTCTCGCCACCTACAGTAATAGATCCGAACCCGCCCATCTTAGCCGCAGCTTCAATAGCTTTACGGGCAGGTAAGGTTCGGATGTCGGCCATGATACCTTCTCGGTTGGCCTCTGCATAATTAGGAGCGGCAGGAGGAGGTGGTGTGCCTTTGTTGACAGCATCAGCAGCAGCCCAATACCTTTCACGGTAAGAGTCTGTAATGCCCTTTGCTATTTCAAGAAGCTTGTTGTACATACTGTTCCTCCCAAGAGTTCATTGCGTTGTCGTATAAGTTTCGGATTTGTGATTTGTCTAGTTCTACTAAATTCTCAATAAAGAGAAACTGTCCGTATAGATCGCCGCCCCAGTATCCCGTTATGTATGCTTCCGCTATATCTGGCTGGTGATCGTTTATCCATACAAAGCTTCTTCCTAATTCAACGGCGTCTAGGCTACCCTGTTGCGAAGCAGTTCGGTACGCCTCCCCCACATACACTCCCACTGGCAGCGGGTTCTGCATCTTCACATTCGCTGTCGGAGGTTTGTTCTCGTACTGTCTCCCTTTTACAACTGTGCCTTTGACTATCACTGAATATCCTCTCTATTAGTTGTTGTGAAAGTTCTCTTCTTTTACCATGTCTAAGAGCGAGAACTCGCAACCTTCTCCAATCGGGAACCCTCTCCGCAAACTCATTGATACAAGTTGCGGTTGCCCATCTTTCAGAGCATATGATGTCCGACAAGTAGAAGCTATCGCCTTCTTGGTTGAAGGGTTGCCAATGCCGATCCAAGTCGTTTTCATTGATTCGGTATCCCACTCCCATCCCAACCAATACACCATCCTGCTCGACGAGGCAGAGACTTCCATTTTGTTGATGGAACTTGATGTATATTTCCAAGATATTGTCCGGCCATCCACCGAAACAGAGCCCTCTGGTATCATATCGCCTGATGAAGCTAATGACATCAGATACAGAAAATCGTTTGTGTTCGTCATTGGTCATCTCTCCAGAGCCATAGTGTTCATAAACGCACTGGTTTTAATCGACCTAACTAATAGTCTACCTGAGCTTGCCTTGATCTTAAACCTAGCCTCATTGAACTCACCCTTTGTGCTTAGGGAGAATGAGCGAGAGAACGGGCCAACAGCAGGTAGGGTAAACGGCAAAGTAACTGGGAGCGTAACCGATGTTGTCTGAGTAGGAATGTTGTTCTCGATCAATACGTCAGTAGCACCAGCTTCTTCATCAAGGGTTGCATATACTTCCGCGCAATGACAGCCAGCAATACTATTCTCAAACTCTATGTCTAAATGGTTCCCCAGCTTAGGCGATAAAAAGTCTCCGTAAACATGGCCCCTACTGATGAGAAAGCTTTCTATGTCCACTGAGTTGTCCTGATAGGTAGATGAAGCCAAGTTAGATTCACTAACGTAATCAAGCCATGTAAGAACATTTCCGCTGTTGTCACCCATTATGAGCTTAGGGTAATTAGTAAAGCTAGACTCGGCGTACACGTTATTAGTCCACCCTGTCCAGTATCCGCTCCAAGACCTAGTTACAGTATTAAATACAATAGTGTAGTCAGGGGTTGTGGCGTTATCTAAAGGAACACTAATAATGTACCTATTGTTCCAGAACTTAGCGCATGAGTTCTTAGCGTAGCCCCAGTTGATTCTCTGTATAATGTCATCAATAGGCGTAGAGATAGGCTCGGACACAGAACTCTGAGCACCTGAGAGAATAGTGCGTACAGTACGGATACCATCTCTAGCCAAGAAGAACACATCAGACCCAGCCTGTGCTATAGTCCTGCCAGCAATACAACCAACAGTATTATCAATTCTATTAACAGCCCAGCCACTAGCAGATGATTGAGACGGGTCAGTCACCACTACATGAATTGAGCGTTCCTTGAATACGACTAAATTAAAATTATACCAGCTTACTATGCCAGTAATAGGATCACCTTCGCCGCCACCAACTCTAAACTGAAACCCAGTTCCCCAAGTAGTTCCGTCTAGAATACCGCTCGCCGCAACTTCATCGTCGTAGTTGTTATTGTTTGCGGAGAAAAGCCTGTTCGTGTGGGATATTAAGAACTTACCCCTAGGTATTGATGAGCCGGTTGCGGTGGGTTCGTCCGTAACTACTGAACCGTTGTAGGAGTGCAAGTTACCGCTCCCGTCCGTCATAAACATTTTGTCCACTAACTGAGCGAACTCAACATTATTAGAGGCTGATGGGGTGTACCCTGATACGCTAGAAAAGGTTGATCCAGTTGACTTATACAGAACACCATTAGATACAGCTAGAATCTCTTCGTAGGAAGGCGTGTCAAAAAAGGTTAGCCCCTTGATCGGATTCGTCAGAGTAGAGCCTACAATAGAAGTTCCCCGCCTAGTAGAAATAGCACCGAACTTGTCGATGTCCATATTCTTAGCTTCGTGGAACTGGCCTTCCTTTAAGAGATTAGCGCGTACATTGCTTATCTGACCTCCGATAAAACTACCGGACAAGTCGTAAGCTAACTGGTCATCAAGACCATCGTTGTAGTGTACAGGCATTAGTTACTGAAATCGTTTAAGTCCCAAGACGCTTCTACTTGCGGGATAATCCTAGTGTCACTTGCTGATTGGTGAGTCTCCATGTCCTTAACTATCATTAGCTGGGCTGAAGCCTCTTGGAATTTAATCTGTGCTTTCTGGTACTGGCGCAGGTGCTCAAGCATATCCCCCTCAACAAAGCATAAAAGGGCGTTATCTACTCCATTTATCTCTGGGCGACCATCATCACCAAGCACGTTGATAAATGTCTTACCAAGAACTAAAAGCGTTTTAGCCTCCTTCGGCTTCCTGAGCAGCCTAATTTTTGCCTGACCCGTGGAGTCATTTGGAAGGACAATAAAATTGGCAACCTTACCTGTCTCAGAGAATAGTTTAGGGTCAGTCCTGAACACTGCGGAATAGTCAATAGGTGTAATTTCTTCATCATCCCAAGAAGCTGCTATAGGAAACTGAACCTGAGCGTGGAGGGTTACTTCTTCTGTTTCAGCGGTTACAGAGTAAGATGTTGTACCTAAAGACTCACGCCATATAGCAGAGTTCCAGATCATTTCATACCTACGGTCAATAAAAGACTTAATTAGATTCAGACTTCCCTGATCTGTTTTCTGTAGCTTGTCAGCAATAAACTGAGCCAAGTTAGATTTGGTCAAGCTCCTTCCGTAATATGGTATAGGTGTCATTTTATGAGAAAACTGTATATCCCCAAGGGTTGTAGCTTGAGGCACTGGTTTCGGATTTGCTTAGGTCTGTATTGCAATAGCACGCCCTCACGACCCAATAGCTACCAGAGTGGCTTCCTCCTCCGTGAAGCACGGGAGTACACGCACCATACTCACTTG
>CESS01072085.1_pt1 | contig 24417 bp, 19 predicted proteins | sample 326931 | NCBI WGS metagenome assembly CESS01 (sample SAMEA2591098, study PRJEB7988) | marine metagenome | biome: marine biome (ENVO:00000447); feature: deep chlorophyll maximum layer (ENVO:xxxxxxxx); material: saline water (ENVO:00002010), including plankton (ENVO:xxxxxxxx) | depth 55 m
ACAGTTTCTTGATACCCATTCCTGAAGACCTGGGCACGCCAGGCGCACGCAACTCAAGAGCAAGGTCTAACGCACCCGCCCAGATTGCAAGACTCAATCATTCGCCTGCAGTTCCCACGACGCGCGATGATGTCGCGATCAGTGCAGACGTGGTATCCACTGAACCGCTCGACTATGTCCGCGTATATCACCGCAGGGATAATTCCAACAACAATGGAAGTTGGAGTTTTGAGGAGATGCATGATGACGGTGCCGCCGGTGGCGATCTGGCAGACGCAGACGGACGTTTCACCGGACTGGTCACAACCCACAAACAAAATCGGGCAATCGTCCAGTTTTATGTCGAAGCCAGGACCCAGTCTGGAAATATCATCAGACTCCCACGCAATGCTCCCGAGTTGCCTGGGCTGTACATCGTGGATACAAGGTCACCCAACACTGATCTAAGAACCATGCGGTTTGTTGTTTCGGCTTTTGACATGGGAGCTATTTCAAGCGGTGAATCTCGAAAATACAATTACAAGTTCCCAAGGCTGGCAAACCATTATTTTAACTCCACGTTTATTTCCAACGAAGAGGATATCTACTACAACGCCAGCATCAGACATACCGGCAGCCCATGGACACGCGGCAACAATCTGGATCGAGCCAAGTTCAAGGTCACTCAAGACCGCCCATTCAGGGGAAGGGTCAAACATCGTTGGGACAATGACGCATCCAATAGCGGAAGGCGACACCACAACCGTATCACGCGTTACATGCTTTATTTACTCGGTCACCCGGTCAATGAGAATGAGTTCGTTCAGGTAATGATCAATGCCGGCAGCCCTCAATTGCGGGAAGATACGGAACCCGTGGGCAATGAGTTTTTGGATCGTAATTTTGAATCTGGAGCTGATGGGGAACTCTACCGTATCGACGACGAATGGTGGTTTCGGGATAGTTGGGACAGAAAGAATCGCGATGCGTCGTGGAATTATAAGAATACCGACAATCCAGGCAATTATCGAACGGAATGGATGAAACGGACGCTGGAAACAGAAGATGATTTCACCGCTCTCATTAATTTATTTCAGACAGCCTCAGGATCATACAGTCAGGCTCAAATCGAACGACTTGCAGACCCCGATGCAATTATGAAAATGTTCGTCGTACGTGGTTATATTGACGATTGGGATTCCATTTCATTGCGCCGAGGAAAAAATGGATACATGTATCGCAGAGCTACGGACGGAAAATTTCAGTTTATTCACTGGGACAGCGATCTGACTTTTGGCAACTCGGGTGCAAATTTTTACCAAGGCTTACCTGGCGTGAACACCTACATTCGAAAAGATTACAATTTACGGAAGTTCAACTATTACATGACCGAGCTCCTTGAAAAATATACCAAGGACTCGCCTCGAATGCTGGCCTGGCTGGATCTGGAAGAAGATGCCAGCCGAAGTTATTCCATCAATGAGCGCACCTACACTAATTGGTTCAATGCCCGTGAGGGAAGAGGGTTCAACTTGATGAGACGTTACAATAATGCTTCCTTCAAAATAAGCACTGGAAACGGAGAAAACATCACAACCGCAAGTGAATCACTGGAAATCAAAGGCCAATCGGCTCCCGGTGTCTACAGAGTTGTCGTAGAAGGACAACCTCAAGCCTCTTTCAAAATGGATGGGATGATGAATTGGACGGTATCCGCTCTCAACTTGAAAAAGGGGGAAAATCAACTCAAGTTACACGGATTGGATCAATGGGGTGAGGTTCGAGAAACTGCCGAATTCACCGTTAATAAAACAAACAACGCAAAACCGACCATCGCAATTGAGGCGCGCCCTGCATCTTGGAATGTGAATACAGATCAAACTTTGCGTCTGGATGTGGGGGCAAGTTTTGATCCTGAGGGAGACACACTTGATTTCAGCTGGGGATCCCCTGCCGATGGAATCGAACTTATTCCAGATCCATCAAATCAGGCCTCTGCCCGATTTGCGGGGCCAGGGTGGTATGATATTGAGGTTACGACGGAGGACAGTCATGGAAATATGGCAACGTCCACTCGTCAGGCATCTGTTTTTGGCAGGCATGGATTCAGTGATTTCAGCGGATTACGGCTCGATCCATGGTGGACGATTGAGCAAGGTAAAATGGCAGACAATCAACCCGAGGGAGTATGGTTTTCATTAGAGGATAAACCTGGCCATTTAACGATCAGTATGAATGGCCATGAAGCTCATCCATGGAAACAGAATCAACCAAATTTTCCCTTTATTTCGAGAAGCATTCCGAAAAAAACGGATTGGTCACTCCATGCAAAAATTGCACTCGACTCCAATCTCGACCAGAACTTCTGGACAGGCTTGATGGCTATTGTCCAGGAGAATGGCCAGGATGTTTATTACGGCATCGGATTGGAGGGTGGAGACCGGCTAAAAGTTGCCAGAAAAACCAAAAACGGTTCCATTTTGACCATCGGACGTATCAATCTCGATATTCCTGAAGCAACCATGCGCATTCGCAGGTCAGAAAATACACTTCGTTTCGAAACAGGAAAATCGGGTGAATGGCAAACCATCACAACCAAGAATTTACCGACCAATGCAAGCGCATCCAAAGGAGGGGTTTTCATGAGTGCAGAACAAGCAGTAAGCGCAGATGCAAATGTGGATTTTGCAATGCTCGTGGATCCCGCCCTGACGAGTGACCTTGTGTTGGCAGTTCGCCCAACAGAAATAATGTATCACCCGGCAGACGCGTCAGGTGTCGAATTTATCGAGCTGACAAACGTCGGCGAAAACACCCTCGATCTGGCTGGCGGGGAATTCATCCAAGGTATTCGCTATCAGTTTGCACCTACCTCTTTGCAGCCACAAGAGCGCATTGTCATTGCAGGAGATAGAAATGCGTTTCTGGCATTTTACGGGGAAGCTGATATTCGTCTCGCAGAAGGTTCTTTTGATGGACGATTGGCAGATGAAGGAGAACGAGTGACTTTCGTCGACGCGGATGGAAATGTTGTCTTTTCCGTAAATTACAACGATTCGGGTGATTGGCCCAAACGTGCGGACGGTTTTGGGAGTTCCCTTCAAGTCGTGAAACTTCGGGGTGACTTCAATAATCCCGACCATTGGACTGCAAGTCAGGAAGTGAATGGAACACCTGGTGTTGAGGGGCAAACCTCACCACAGGCCATCGTCATTAATGAGGTATTGACTCACACAGATCCCCCTTTTGAAGATGCGATTGAGCTTTATAATACCAGTGATGCTCCTGTGAATATTGGTCGGTGGTTCCTGAGTGATAATTCGAATAATTATGAGAAATATCAAATACCCGTAAATACGGTGATTGCTTCCAAAGGGTTTTATGTCGCCTATCAGCGAGACTTTTTTGCCTCCAACCCACGCGTCCCGTTTGCTTTGAACTCAGCTTTTGGTGATGAAGTTCACCTGACCCAAAGTGATGCAGAGGGCAATGCGATGGCTTTTGTGGATACCATCGCATTCCCGGCTGCAGAAAATGGGCGATCCATGGGGCGATTTCCGGATGGATCCGAGTCCATTCGCACTTTGGAATATCAGACATTTGGGACCCAATTGAGTAATTCAGATGCCCCGGAAAACCTGGATTTATTTGTTCTGGGCGCAGGAGCGCCAAACGCAGAACCATTTGTAGGCTCGGTCGCCGTGAGTCGCATCATGTATCATCCCACCTTTGGCAACGACGAATATTTTGAGCTGCGGAACTTGAAAAACCGTGAAGTAGCTTTGTTTGATCCAAACATCCCGCAAAACACCTGGCGTATCCGTGGTGGTGTTGATCTGGATTTACCCACAGGCATCATTATTCCTCCTCTGGGTCGATTGATTGTGACTGAGCTGGAACCTGATGTATACCGCTCAAAATACGAGATCTCCAATGCGGTGACCATCATGGGACCTTATGAGGGGAAACTTGATAATAATGGTGAAACCATTCGCTTGCTCAGGCCTGATTCGCCCGTGATGGCTCCGGATCCAGATGCGGGTTTTGTGCCTTATTTGTATGTCGATGAAGTGAAATACAACAACGAACTCCCATGGCCTCGCGCGGCAGACGGATTGGGAGCCGGGCTCCAGCGAATCGATCTAAGAATAGATGGAAGTGATGCGGGTAATTGGACCTCGTTTCTACCCGGTGTTGGCACGAAGGACGATCTTGATGAAGACGGTATGTCCGACGTCTGGGAAAAATTATTTGGATTCGACCCCTCTGATGCATCCGATGCATTTCTCGATACGGATGGAGATGGTTCATTAAATATCGAGGAATTCCTGGCACAAACAGATCCAACAAATGCAGAAAGCACCCTCAGGCTGGACAGCTTGAGTTTAAGTGACGATGGAAATCAAGCCATTGTTAGATTTCAAGCGCAATCTGGCGTGACTTATGCGATTGAAACCACGGCTTTCATTCAAAGCAATGCTTGGAAGGAAATTGCTCGCACGACCCCTACCAGCGCGCCCGATCTGTTAGAAATATCATTGGATATCATAGAGCCTTTACATCAGTTCTACCGTTTGAAAGTCATCGAATAAGCATGCCGTCGGGCATTTGGTACGGATTGGCCATAGCATATCTTTGGCAGGTAAAACGCTATTGAATATTTTACCAGACCTGAGGGAAAGTAATGAAAACTGTTATGAAAATCAGTCTCTTCGTTGGCTGTATACTGGCGGCAGTTTGCCCCCTGAACACCCAAGGAGCGCTCCCTAATATTGTCATCCTTTATGCCGACGACCTTGGATACGGCGATGTGCAGTGTTACAACAAAGAGCACAGTCGAATTCCAACACCTCACATTGATCGTTTGGCAGGTGGTGGCATGCGGTTTACCGACGCACATTCTTCTTCAGGCGTATGCACACCTTCAAGATATACCCTGCTCACAGGTCGTTATCACTGGAGAACCAAACTGCAATCAGGCATCGTCGGTTTGTGGGGAAATCCCCTGATTGCTGAAGATCGATTGACCATCGGAAATCTTGCACAAAAGAAAAGATACCATACCGCCTGTATCGGCAAATGGCATTTAGGATGGGATTGGCCTATTGCAAATGACCAAGGCAAGACCATGCAACAATCATATCCCAAAAACGCCCAAGCAACATCCGAGCAACGTGAAGTATGGGCCTCTGTTTTTGGAACACCCATTGCTGGTGGACCCATTACTCGAGGATTTAATTTTTACTTTGGAACAGATGTTCCCAATTGGCCTCCCTACTGTTTCATTGAGAATGATCAAACAGTCGGGGTTCCATCCGAGTTTCTTGACGAAAAGCAACTCGCACGCAATCTCGCAAGCAAACAAGGCCCCGCACTCAGGGACTGGGATCTGGAAAACATCTTACCTGAACTCAAAAAACGTGCGGTGAATTACCTCACCGAACAAGCCAAGACACCGAATCCCTTCTTGCTCTACCTACCTTTTACCTCACCACACACACCTCTGTCAGTGAGTGCGGAATGGAAAGGAAAAAGCGGATTGGGTCCTTACGCCGATCTCGTGATGGAGACGGATGGTGTGGTTGGATCCATTCTCGATGCCCTCGATCAACATGGCTTGACTGAAAACACAATAGTCTTGTTCACGAGTGATAACGGGTGCGCCCACTACATCGATGTCCATCAACTTGAAGCAAAGGGTCATCATCCAAGCGGTCCACTGCGTGGATACAAATCTGACACCTGGGAAGGGGGACATCGTATCCCTTTCATCGTACGCTGGCCGGGAGTGATCGCACCTGATGGTGTAAGCAACGCATTGATTCATCAGGCAGATTTACTTGCAACAGTGGCTGAAATCATTGAAATCGATTTAAAGCCTCACGAGGGAGAGGATAGTTTCAGCTTGCTGTCATTATTAAAAGGTGACACGAAGGATTCACCCCGCAGCCATTCGGTAAGCTGTTCCATTAGAGGTGTCCCCAGCATTCGCCAGGGACACTGGAAACTCATCCCGGATGCTGGCTCTGGTGGATGGAGCAAAGGCGAAGTCACAACTGATTTGCAACTCTATCGGCTGGATGAGGACATAGGTGAAACTGAAAATCTTGCACCTGCATTCCCGGGAGAAATCGAGCAGATAAAAGAGATGTTCGAGACCCTGATCAACCGAGGGCGCAGTACTCCTGGACCTCGACAGAAGAATGATGTCGAGGTAAAGCGGTATCTGAATTGAGAAAAAACTCAATTTTGACTTTTTTGGTTACACGGCCTGTCTGAGTGTGGATGATAGCTTTGCCCGGATTTACTCCTTCCTTGGAAAAGGCCGCAATCCCAAAAGCATTTCGGATTTCTGGGTCAGCGGTTTATCAGCAAAGCTTGTATCAGTATACTCAGCAAGGTGGCTCACTATATCGGAATAAACAGTCTGCCGGTCCTGACTCGTATCGATTTCAGCACACTTATTTTTGCTCCTGAAGTAATCAACAGCAGGCAACGTTTCTGCTTTGAAAGTATCAAATCGCAGTTTGATACTCTCTAGATTATCGTCACTTCTTCCGGTGAAGTTGGCGCGGCCAAGAATGCGCTGCTCAAGAACATCATACGGACACTCCAGATAAAGCATTTTGGGAAGCATGGATTCTTGACCAAAGATCTCGAACCATCCTTCCAAATTTTTCATGGATCGGGGAAATCCGTCGAGAAGGAAGTTATTCTTTCCTGTGGTTCGAGTCGCACACTCCATGGCATTCTTGAGCAAAGTCACGACGATATCGTTGGGTGCCAGTTTTCCAGCCTTGAGGCATTCCGCAATCATGTCCGCTTTCGTCCCACGCCTCTCAAGCTCGGCACGGAGCAGTTCCCCGATCGAAAGGTGTATCCAACCAAGTTGAGTCTCAGCCAGCTCACACATGGTCCCTTTGCCGCTGCCGGGTCCGCCTAGAACAAAGACAAGGTTGGGTTTTGGACACGGTTTTCTGGGATCAAAGTGATGAAGCACCACCTTTGGTGCGGGTGCCACACCCTTTTTATAGACATTCCACTCACGGTCAGTCGGCGGAAGGGGGTCTTCACAAGTAATTTCATAGGCGAGGTGACCATCCAGACGTGAAATCCTCCAGGATTGGTAAGTGTTGGAATATGAGAGAGAAGGACTTCTGGCTGAGGCCCCATCAGCACGATCCCAAGCCATCTTGCCATTCCAGTAACCGATGCTTGATAAGGTCCCGGATTCTGATTTGGTCGGAGCTGCCTTTGAGGGAACGAATAGCCCATCGACCTCCGGAAGACCAGATCCGGATACTTCAATGAAGAGTGTGTTGGTTTCTTGCTCGATTATTTCAACCATGATTTCTTTGATAATACCTGCTTTAGAATAGGCATCCTGGGAGTGCCCGCTCCGCACGATGTCATTCATATGGAAGACCGTATTGATGACGTCATTATTTAAACATCGCGATGAGCCCAGAGCTTCGGCTCTTCACGGGGTTGAGTCAATATCTCATCAGCATCCATTCATGAAGTGGAATCGAGGAGGTGGGCAATCAAGCGGGAACTTTTAGCCTGATAACTGGCCGTTACCAAAACAGATCGGGGCCTTCGCATAAAATCATCAAATTATAAATCAATTCGACAAGAGACAATCTCAATGAAATGTATTCGCCCTGATGCCTGTTGAAGATGACACTGGTTTATTTACCAGACGTGCTCGCAGGCAAAGCTGATCGCATCTGTGATAACAGGTTGTTATGTAAATTTGGCACCGGCGCCAGTAAAACACGTCCCTTGCCACTGATCACATTAACCAGACCCTCTCCCGATGCCATGGAACTAAGAATGCCTTTTGCCGCTTTTTGAACAGAGTAATCCAGGTGCGCTTGTCTGGCTATGGCGAAGGAGCCATCCACAGTCAGTTTGTCATTATCCAAGTCAAGAATTTCAATTTTTCCAGGTGCTTGAACCAACACCTTTCCGGTTCCTTGAATTTTAGTTTGAAATAGCCCTTCTCCCCCGACAAGACCTGAGACAGCCTTGTTCCTGAATGCCCCTACTTCGACCGATCCATCAGAACAAAGGTATGCGCCTTTGTCCAAAATCCATGCTTCATCTTCCAAAATAAGTTCATGGTATTCTCCAAAGATAGGTGGACCGAAAAATATCTGACCCGACCCTTTGTAAGCAGGTTTAAAAACAGACTCCTTGGTGACCAAAGACTTCAGAAAACCTTTGGTTGATGGCATGGGGGTTGTCAGCTCAATATCACCCAACATGTAGTGCATTGCTCCGGCCTCAGCCCGTATGCTTTCACTCTGAATGGTTGCTTTCACCATTTTGAGTCCTTCTTTTTCGATTATTTCAAATGTGGCCATGTCAATAGATACTAGGAACTGAACCCTTTAGACTTCAAATAAGTTTCAGTTTTTAATTCCTATTTTCAAGTTATTTTCCAAAGGGTGCCCAGAGCATGATAGAATTTATTCATACCGAAAAATCGTTATGGCAGTTCAGAACTGGCGCAAGCAAGACACAGTTTGAGCTACGGTTCATGTTGAAAAATCCTTCACCTCTGATGCCATGGAGGTGAGCCCTCCTTTGGCAGAAGGAATGGTAGCCATAAACTCAATGCCATCAAATATATCATACGAGCCTCTTATCTCAGCATGAGCCTTTTCAATCTGAATGGATGCTTTCACCGTCTTAAGCTCCGCTTTCTCGATTAATTAAAATGTAGCCATGTTGACTTGTTGATTCTTGGATTTTTGACACGAATGTGTTCAGGAGAAAAATGCTGCTGATGGCATTATAATGCGGAAAAATCATAAAACTACACTGCATGGATTCTTAAATTGAAAAGGTGGGGGCTGCTTGAAACTTGTTTTGGGGATCAATGGCTTCCCATGATGCCACTTCGCACTTCGTCTTCTTTACCAATGGATGATTGCCCCTCGGGGGTGTGTTTGATAGTTTTTCTATCATGCGAACGTTGATTCAATTTTTATGCTTTCTGATGACCGGGTGTTTTTTGAATGCTGCGGAACTATTCTTTGACCTTACTGACAAATCCAACGCTGGACTTCCCGCAGATTTCAAAAGTGTGCTGGGCGGACAAGGAAAACCAGGCAAGTGGATCATACGTGATGATGAAGTCCCAGGTTACTTCAAATCCTTTTCGGAAAAGGCACTCAACACAAATGTACGCCCTGTGCTTGCTCAAGTCTCGGAAGACTTGACCGATGAACATTTTCCAATGCTGATCTATACTGGACAGAACTTCAAAAATTTCACACTTAAGACAAAATTCAAACTGGTCACTGGAGTCATCGAAACCATGGCGGGTATTGTATTCCATTATCAGGACATCAATAACTATTATTATGTGCGCGCCAGTGGCGGTGGAAATACATTTGCGTTCTTTAAAGTCGTCGATGGACAAAGAGGAGAACCCGTGCGAGTCAAGGCCGACGTACCGGAAGGCCAGTGGCATACCATGAGCGTCACCACGGATGATTCTAAAATCCGTGTGACACTCAACGGAAAATCTATCTTACCTGAGCTGACCGATTACACTTTCACAGGGGGTAAAATAGGATTCTGGACGAAATCGGATGCTGTTTCCTATTTTGCAGATACTGAAATTCAATACCAGCCCATGGTCATTGCAGCCCAAAGAATGGTTGGGGAAATCATGAAAGCATTCCCCCGTCTATTGAATTTGAAACTTTTCGCACCGCGAAAGCAGGATGAGCCTGCCAAGGTCATCGCAGCAATGAACAGCTCGGATATCGGTGAAATGGAGAATGATTCCATCAGGGATGTGATCGCCAGAGGAAAAAAATATTATGCCAAAAACAAGAAAATGGTCACTGTCACTATCCCGGTCAAAGACCGAAATGGAGATCCAATCGCCGCCATTCGGGTCAGCATGAAATCGTTTCCCGGACAGACCCAGGCCAATACGTTTGCAAGAGCCATCCCCGTCGCAGAACATCTGCAACAGCGTGTGCTTTATCTCGAAGATTTCTATCGGTAAAATCTACATCTTTTCTGGAGCTGGACCCACTCGAACGCACCGAAATCCTGTGTGAGACATCGCTGAGTCAGGGGCAGATTTCATCCGCCACCAAAGACGATAGCCTTCGCAATAGAGATCGCTGCAGAGGTAGGATCCGCCTCGCATGATTTTTTTAGGCATACCTGGTTCATTTGGGTCATAACTCTGATTGGGGCCGGGTGGATTTTGGGATGGACTTTTGGCGTAGTAATCAGGCATGTACCAATCAAGACACCACTCCCATACATTACCCGCCATATCATAAAGTCCATGAGAATTGGGAGGATATTGACGTACTGGCGCCATTAGATAATGTCCATCGGCAACTGTATTTTGATTGGGGAAATCACCCTGCCAAACATTGGCATGCCACTGATCATTGGGTGTAACTTCATTTCCCCAGACATATTCATTCCCTGCAACACCACCCCGTGCGGCGTATTCCCATTCTGCTTCACTTGGTAATCTCTTTCCTGCCCATTGGGCGTATGCGACCGCATCTTCCCACGCCATCTGCACAACTGGATAATTACCCTTGCCTTGAATGTCCGAATCCGGGCCGGTTGGATGACGCCAGTTCGCGCCGGCTACATAGGTCCACCATGCATAATGATTCCGGAGGGACACCGGCTCTCCGGGTGGTATGAAAACAATACCTCCTGCCTTGAGCAAAGAAGGATCCACACCTGGAAACTGTGATGAATCTGGCCGACGTTCGGCAACCGTCACGTAACCCGTCTCCAGAACAAACTCGTTGAATTGATCATTGGTAACTTCAGTTGCATCCACCCAGAAACCGGAAATCTTAATTTCACGAACAGGTTTTTCATCGCCTTGCCCTGATTCGCTTCCCCGCAAGTAAGAACCTCCCGGAATCCATACCATGGTATTGGTCCATGAAGTGTCCAAGGCCTTGAGCGAAGGCAAGGCATCCTCAGAGGATGCTTTCACATCTCTTGACGGTTCTCCATCCGAGCCACAACCGCTCAGTGTGATCATGGCTGCGGTAGCCATGATCACGAGTTTGCTTGTCAGCAATATCTTGAGATACCGCTCAGATGGAGTCCTGTTGTTTTCGCTGGAATGCAATTCAAGCTGGGTGCATAGTGTCATGACCTTAAATCTTCCAATCAGTTCAGGGTTTCTGTCAACATACTTGTTGGCCTTGATCATGAATGTGGCTCAATGGGCGACCCGTTGCAATTGATCAGAGCACATTACCATTCTATGTGGCAACGGCATCAGCTGACCAGACAGTAAGGATATGGCAGCCGGAGATTGGGCGCATGGTAAGGATCGTGCGCAACCACGAAACTGATTTATTTACCGTGGCTTATCATCCGTCCGGCAATTGGCTTGCTTCTGGTGCAGAGGACGGCACTGTTCGATATATCGACGCTCAGACGGACAAAATCCTTCAGGAGAAAAAAGCGCATGATGATTGGATCTATGCACTCGCGTTTCCAACTGATGGGACATTCATGGCCAGCGGAGATTGGTCAGGTAAAGTCGTTTTCCAGCGGTTCAATGAAAAGGGCATCGATTAAAAAAGGGGTGTTCCTCAGAGCACAAGCCCATTTACCCGGCAACCTCTTCCTGTTCCCCTCCGAGACGAATCATTTCCTCTGACAATTGATTCGCCAAAGCATCGCGCTGATCCGCAGTTATGTTGCGATCCACATAGACAGGCTCTCCCATATGAACGACACATTTGGCAAAAGGCATGGGTATCTGAAAAGAGTCCCAGGTGTTGAGCGTCCATTTCATGGACAAAACGTAGGAAACCGGAATCACAGGCTTTCCAGTCAGTTGAGCCAAACTGATCACTCCACTTTGCATTTTGTATTTGGGCCCCCTGGGTCCATCCGGTGTCAACGAAAGATCGTAACCTTTGCGAAGCAGGGTAATCAGTTCCTTCATGGCCTGTGATCCACGCCGGCTGGAAGAACCGCGCACAGCGTGCACTCCGTATGATTGGAGGATCACTGATAAAAAGGCCCCGTCATTGCTGGCACTTGCCAGCGCAGCTAAGCGTCTATCAGGATAACCCTTTGACAGATACCTCGTGAATACATTCAGACACAAGGCCAATCGATTGTGCCAGATACAAAAAATTGCCGGAGATAAATCCTTGGCTGATGCAGGGTCATTGAAGCTGAAGCGAATGGTCGAGGATAATCCCTTGATGAGAAAACTAGCCACCTTGCCAAGCACCACATCTTTAACTTTGGGTTGTTGTGGCGGACGCTTGTTCTTGGAGATGGATGAAGGTTCTTGCATGCTTTATTGAAGAACGCAGTTGGTTTTACTGCTGGAGACCCGCACGGACTAGGCGATCCAATTCCACATCATCACCAAGCACCGCCTGTGCCGCCTTGATGCGCTTCAATGCTTCCTGCTGCTTATAACCCAACGAGATGAGAGCGGCAACCGCATCGCTTACCTTTTCTTCTCCAGTGCTGGCACCACGCTCCTCACTTTTCGCTTCCCAATCCCCTGCTTTGCCAACTTTGTCTTTGAGTTCGACAATGATCCGTTCTGCAGTTTTCTTACCTAATCCGGGGATACGGGACAAAGCCTTGGTGTCGTTGTTGGCCACCGCGCCTCGAAACATGGTGGGCGTCATTCCGCTCAGAAGGCTCATGGCAATCTTGGGGCCGATACCACTGACCGTCTGTACCAGGAGACGAAATAACTCGCGCTCGTTCTGCGACATGAAACCATAAAGGATGTGCGCATCTTCACGAATGGCGAGGTGCGTCAGAATGGTAAAAGACTTGCCAGGCTCAGGAAGCCGATCATAGGAGGAGACGGGTATCTGAATATGGTAACCGACGCCATTCACATCCATGATGACGTAAGTAGGTTGAGCTTCTACCAGTTTACCTTGCAAATAGGCGATCATAAATCATTCAACATTCAGGACGTTCAAATCTGTTTCGGCAAAGTGCCAATGCGACGTCGGCTTTCCTGTGAAAAAGCAAGCGCCAGAGCAAGAGCATCGGCGGCGTCGGCCTGTGGCACTTCCTCGAGTTTCAACATACGTTGAACCATTTTTGCGACCGCAATTTTTTGAGCATTTCCATAACCCACAATCGCTAGTTTCACCTTGCGTGGCGCCAGTTCAAAGATATCCAAACCAAAACTAGCAGCCGCCACCATGGCCGCACCACGAGCTTCCCCCATCACCAATGCGGTGCGGTAGTTTTGAGCATAGAACAAACCTTCGATCGCACAGGCGGTGGGTTGATGTTTCAATATAACCTCACGCAGCGATTCATGAATGTGAGCCAGACAGCGGCTGACTTTCCAGGAGGTCGGACACTTGATGGTTCCATGATTCAGCGCTTCCGCTTGTTCACTTACCTGCTGAATCACCCCGTAACCGGTCCCCCGCAGAGAGGGGTCAATGCCGATGATGATCTGATGTTTCCGGGCCGCAGGAGACTGACTGGCATCATCTTCTTTGGATGATTTACCAGCAACACGCTTGACCAATTGATCAAATTGTTTCGCACTGACCGCCATTCAGGAGTCGAGATATTTGAAGATGTCGCGATAAAACTCGGCGTGACTTTCCCAGGTCTGTGCGGTGATGAAAGGACCGTCAACGACACTTTGCTTGTTCACCCATTGACCACCGGCCAGCTCAACCTCAAGACGCACATTGCAATAACATGTCATCTTGCGTCCCTCACACAAACCTGCCGCAATAAGCACCTGAATGCCATGGCAAATGGCAAACAATCCTTTACCGTCTGTATGAAATTGTTTGACTAGTTTGACGAGGGATTTGTTATGTCTCAAAAATTCGGGTGCGCGACCACCAATCAATACCATCGCTGTATAGTCTTTGGCTTTGACCTTGGAGATTGCGATGTCGGCGTTGATCAAATAGCCAGGTTTTTCAATGTAGGTGTTCCAGCCCGGAGCAAAATCATGAATCACACCATTGAGCGTCTTTTTTTTGGTAGCCGCAATGACGGGGATGAGTCCGGCTTCGCGAAATCGATAAACGGCATAGAGAATCTCAAAGGACTCACCGGAATCATCGGTAACAATAAGAATTTTTTTACTCATCACTTATTAATATAACAGATATTCAGAATGCGTCTTGAGAAATGCGTGGTTCGGCTGCAACTCATCTCCGGGCAAACCACCTGTTGAAGGTGTCCATGGTGGTTCGAGCTGCCGAATGTGAATCCGGTTTTGGAAATGCCTCTGCAGAAAGATAACCTTGATAATTTATCTGTCGCAGTACGGCTGCGATATCTGCGTATTCCATCTGTCCGCTGCCTGCGGGCTGACGATGATTATCTACCAGATGCACGTGACCCAACCAGTCACCGTAGGTTCGCAACCCGTTTGCAATGGAGGCCTCTTCGATGTTCATATGGAAGAGATCGGCCAATACCTTGACATTTACTGGCTGAACCTGATCAAGGAAAGCAACCGTTTCTTCGGCAGTGTTTAACAAATTACTCTCATAACGGTTCAATGGCTCATAGAAAACATTCGTCCCAAGAGATCGAGCGTGATTCCCCAAGTCATGCAATGCCTCCGCCAACCACTGATGCGCCTGGTCTTTGGAAACTTCACCGCCGTGCCTCCCCTGCATGGAACCGATAATCACAGGAGCATTGAAACGTGCCGCCGCATCGAGCAAAGCGGTGATAAAGCCTTTTGCCTTGGTTCGAATGTCAGCATTTGGATGAGTCAAATGCCATTGATGCCTCACCCATCCACCACCACTACCAACCGCGGCAATATCAAGATTCAATTCTTTGGGGATGTCAGGAAACACATCCAACTTTAAGGCATCGGCATCAGGAGGGAATATTTCGACTGCGGGAAACCCCAGACTCTTAGCCCGTTCAGCATTTTTCAGCGGATCATGCCAGTAAACAAAAGGTCCGCCTGCCGCTTCTTTTACCAACGAAATGGTGACACAAGGTTTCATGGAGGACAGCATGTCACGACCTCAGCACAAAGGAAAAGAATTATGTGCCGAGATTAATATTTTGCACAGGACTTTTGATCGAAGGGATTGCCAGAATGAGCCTCAATATCGCAATCATACGGAATATTTTTTCGCCAATCATGGCAAAAAACGTGTTTCATTGTTCAAGAGCCAGTATGGGTTTTTTAAGTAAACCAGCATCTAAAGACGAGCCATTCAGAGCATTCAAAAATGCAATTAGATCGGCTGCTTCCGACGAAGTCAGGTTCAGTGCCTGAAGTGATTCTTCGCGATGCCCTATGGCAGGTGTATCAGCAAGCATCGAATAAAAATCAATGACTTCACGTAGATTTACAAACCTTCCGTCGTGCATGTAGGGGCCAGTGCGAGCCACATTTCGTAATGTCGGTGTTTTGAATTCCCCCAGATTGTTGTCCTTTTCGGTGACATAATGAAGCGATCTATTGGCTTGAAGCGAGGTATCATCACTGAAAAGTCCCTTTCCATTGAATGGATCAAGTTTCAGCTTTTCAATGGCTGGGTAACGTCCCTGATCCAATGGATTCCCTCCTAGATCCAGACCAATGTTATGAAATTCGTTGTCAGTGAAATGAGGGCCTGAATGGCAGAGGATGCACTGACCGCGTCCTACAAACAGAACCAGACCTCGAATCGCCGCAGGCGAGAGTGCTTGCAGATCTTCATCATTCCCGGATCTCAAGCCATGGACAAATTGGTCAAACAATGAATCAGTGGAAATGAGTCTTCGCTGATAGGCCTCCATCGATTTGCCAATGTTGCTGAAAACACGATTGATGAGAGCCTGATCCTTTACACTTAGAGATTGCCACGCTTGATGCATCGTTTCCTCAGGGCGCTCAGGAATGGGGCGAGCATCTTGAAATTCGATCTCGGAAGACAAGAGTGGAAGCTGACCGAAAACAGATTGATAAAGATCGCGATAGCTTTCGTTACTGGTCAAACGCTGGTATGCACGCAAACGACTCCCTCCCATTTCAAGAGGATGTTCAATGGGGTTGAGTGCTTGTGACCAGAGCGTATCCTTACGGCCATCCCAGTAGTACCATCGTTGATACCCTACATTCCAAAGTGTTGGGGCATTCCGAGTCAGCAACTGCAGACCTTTGGATAAGGTTTTACCATCCGTCCAATCATTGTCCGGCTGATGACAGGTGGCGCAGGCTATTTTCCCATTGATCGATAATCCTGTATCAAAGAATAATGCTTGCCCCAACAAAGCCGCATCTTCGTTGTCTGCGTATTGGTTGGTAGGGTTGGGGGGTAATGTTGGCAGAGGTGAGAGTTTGAGAATTTCAAACAGATTAGTTTCAGACAGAGTAATACCACCGACACTCATCTCGGACAAAACGGAGGTGACGCCGGCGTCGTATGATTTGCCGCATCCCGAGCAGAGGATAAGCACGAACCAAAGGATGGCGTACGTTCTACTCATCGAACTCTAGAGCGTAAACGCAATGGTCGCTCGATCTGGGATACCATCCTCCATGACATCAATGTATAATTCCCATTCCCCACCCATGTGAAATAGTAACCCTTTCACTTCGTATTTTCCGGTGGTTACCTTTTGAATTTCTGGTGCAGTATTGATTCCGTGTCCATGGGAAGGCATATCGGCATCGACCTTGATTGAAAGCCCCTCCGACAATGCAGCGCCATCTTTTCGCTTAAGGCTCAGGGTCATGTCAACATGTTCATTGCGAGGGATGGGGCTAGGATCGAAAATACAGGAAACAGCATAAGAAGCACTGACCGTATCAGTTTCCAGCGGGGTGGCGATAGTTTGAGTCGATTGAACCCCAACACCACAAGCTGTCAAAACAAGAAGGGCAAATGCTGATATGCTACTAAAGTTCCATTTCATATTGGTCTCTTTTTGAAGATAAACACCATTCCACCGAAAATCAATAAAAGCACGATCCAGATAAATCTGTTAATAATGCTGGATGGCTCAATAGAATTATCGGAATCCTGCGTGATGAACGCTTTCGGTGACTGGGCGATGGGAACCGGCAGGTCAGGCCCTCTCTCTAAATACCGTATTGCTATAAAATTACCTCCTGTCAGAGCTTTCTTTGAAACGTGAAAAATTTGTTTGCTCCCTGCAGGAAGAATGGGAATATTAACATCAAGAGAATCAGCTTCACAAAAAGCAAGACTACGGTCACCTGCATTTTTGTCCGGCATGTTGGTGATCGGTTTGTCTGCCTGTTTGAATCGGTAGCGCACCACATTGCTGGGTACTTTCCATTGAACCCTTAGGCCATTTTCAGAATCGATTTCCGTCTCAACAGGCAACCAGCGCCATATGTATTGGCGCTGAATATGATCGAGTAACCCATCAATGGCATTGTAATCAATGTGCTTGATTTCATGATCGTTTAACCATTTTCTGCCTTGGTTCAGGAGTACTTTGTCGCCCGTCAAACGATAACCTTCAGCAAAGAGTATGTCACTGGGATGCCGATGACGATGGACATGCACAAGCCTTTCAAGTCGATCAAGCCACTGATCACTTTGTTTTTCTTCCAGTCCGCCCTGATAAATCACCTTGGCGATCAAACGAAAAAAGAACGCTTCGACAGGGGATGCATTGTCTGCATCCTTCCAGGCTTGGCAACGTTGCTCAAGCAATGACACCACTTTGTCTCTTTTTTCGATGGAGCTCTCCAACAAATAAGCATCCCATAAATCAATAACGGTATTGGCCACGCTATAACCATCAACCGGATCAATGGCTGAAATTCTCTTCAAATACAGATCACGTAGAAAAGGATCTCCCGTCATGAAGTGCCATGTGCTGAACAGGCGTGCATTAATGAAAGGATTGTTGATCTGTTCGTTCAACTCCTGTGAAACCTTGGCGGGACTGATGGTTCCGGCCAATCTTGACACCCATAAATCCATGGTAGCCGTGATGGAGGGTTTGGGTAAAATCTTTTGGCTCAATAGACTGTATGCGTATTTTGCTGCTAATTCTCGCGGAATACTCACGGCTTCTGTTTCCAAGAGAGCGCTCTCTTCCGATTTTGGAACGAACATTCCAAGACTGCGAGTGTCATTGTAGGTGTGGTTGGAAATTGCCACTCCGATATGAGGAGCCAGCATGGTGTTACTGTGTTTGTTATACGCAAAATCGACTTCATGCCACACACGTGACAAAACAATTTGATCAGGCAAAGTTGAAGCGCTTTTATCATTCAAGACTTGAGATGTTTTGATACGGATGCTGTTTTGCTCCGATGCGAGGTGTAACAAATCTGAAGGAGTATCATTTTCTGGCTTGGAGAGCCAGGATGGATCTTGCCGCGTTTGTAGTCGTTTTAAATCAACAAAAGAATGATCACTCCAAGCGGCCGCTGACTGATTGGAAGAAGGTAATCTTATAATTGCTGAATCAATGGTAACCCCGTGCTGACCTTTAAAAACGCGACACCGCCTCGTAAATTCGTAAAAAGCCCCTTCATGGTCATATGCTTCGATGACTGCCACGGTTGCCGTGACTGGACCATTGTTTTCGAGCATGACTTTTCTCGATTGTAGCGTCCCAAGGCTTTTGTCGACATGCGACAACTGGATTGAAAAATCTGGTGTCTCCTCTCTCTCTACGGACTCAAGCATAAGGAGCACATCATCAGCTTGGTTAATTCTGAAGGAACATTCGCCAGTGTTCAGCAAAAATCCATCGGGCAATTTGCTCGCGATATTTGATGACTCTCTGGCCTGCTGGCCAGTCGTCAAATGAACAACAGCACGATCCGCCGACGGTTGAACATTGACAACGGCCTCTACCATCAGCCATCGAACGGAACCGTTCGGCCAATAGCTCAGGGGTCGAAATTGACAGGAGTCTGCTCCCGCAAGAATCAAATTTTCGAGATTGATCGGTTCATCGTAGGAAGGCAATGGAACACCGAAAACCGCGGGAGCTTTTTCGACTTTAAATGGACCATCATTGTAAATAGCCAAATGGACCATGATATCATGCCCCGCCAATGCTTGACTTACAAAACAAGCAGTGAATAGTACAACATTGAAGAAAGCAATTCGAAGCTTTCTCTTCATCCGGCACATCAGACCCGGTGTAAACTTCTTTTGCAAAAGAATACAAACTCCTGTGAAAAAGGCCCTAACGCCTTACTCTTGGCTGGGGTCTCAGTTCTGGAGGAGTGGCAAAGTTGATCCCACGGCCATTGTCGAAAATTTCGTACATTCGAGCACCTCGGAGATTCTCAACATGGCCGTCAGCATAAAGGTAATTTGCGCGCCCTGTTGTTTTATCGGCATTCTTCTGGCTGCTTCCGTGGCGATCAGGTTGGATATCATCAATCACATCCCGCCAAGTCGGCCATCCAGCACGTGAATGCGTATGGTCATGAAGCACATCCATTTGTTGCTCTTCAGCAATTTCAAATACGATGATGGTCTCGGTCGGAAATTGAAGACGATCCAAGAGATGACCGTGATCAGGCGGGCGGGCTGCCGGGAACCCTGCAATGGGGCCAGGCTGTGTTGTCCAGTCATTGATGGGATAACTCGTCCCATTTTTCGAGATACGCTCCAGGGATTTTTTGTCACTGGGACAGGCTCGCACTTCATCACTGTTACCTACATAGGGCAAAATTGAGCGAATCCATAACTTACTGGCATCGTCATGAAACATATTACTCAGAGGCATATGGCCTTCATTATCATCAGCATACATGATAGTAGCAATGCCAATTTGTCTCATGTTGGATGTGCATTTCACTTGTTTGGCTTTTTCTTTGGCCTGCGAAAGAGCGGGAAGCAACATACCCGCCAGAATGGCAATGATGGCGATGACAACCAAGAGCTCGATTAAAGTGAATGCGGAACTTTGAAGTTTACGTTTATACATAACGGTATGAACAGTGACGACCTTGCCATGATGAGGCATGGATCTGATTGAAGATTTGTGATATCTTGCACAGAAATACCCGTTTCAATCAAGTCAAATTCGTTCTTATGATTCTTTTAAGTGGATTGTTCATTTCAAATTGCATCGATATGGGCGATGAGGCGGCATTGATGAAAAATGCAGCAATAGATTCAACCCGAACGCACACAATCACGTGCATCAGAAGTTACATTCACGGGAATGGATTTGTTGCTAAAAAATCAGTCCCTGAGAATCTGCTTCATCTTGGAGTCTGATTTCAAGATGATGAAAAGAATTCACTTGTTCCCAAAGTCTGTAAAACTATCCTTTGGGCAACCATGAGCAAACATTCGACCAGCCATCGCAAACCACCGATTAAAAGCCACTTTGCAGGTAACCGATGCATGCAAGCAGCCTTGACCTTATTCAGTATGACGATAACGGCTTTCAATCTGTGGGCTGGCGACAAACCTAATTTCCTGTTTATCATTGCGGATGATTGCACTTACACCGACCTGGAGATATACGGTGGTCAGGCAAAAACACCTCACCTGAATAGGCTGGCCAAGGAAGGCATGATGTTTTCGAAGTGCTTTCAGGCGGCACCCATGTGTTCTCCTACGCGTCACTGTCTGTATACCGGGATCTATCCCGTCAAATCCGGAGCTCATCCAAACCACACTTTTGTAAAACCTGGAACAAAAAGCATCGCCCATTATTTAAAAGCTGCGGGTTATCGAGTCGCGTTGAGTGGAAAATCTCACATCAATCCGCCAGCATCATTTCCCTTTGAATATTCCAATGCAAAAGGCAAAGAAGGCGGTGCAGGTAATCCGAACATGGAGGCACTCGATTCTCTATTTAACAAGGCTGCGCAGACGACCCAACCGGTGGCAGCGTTTGTTTGCTCCAATGAACCTCATACTCCTTACGACAAGGGGAATCCTTCCGCTTACCCAATCGATCAGCTCCAACTGCCCCCTCACTACGTGGATACATTAGAAACGCGTACGGAGTTTTCAAAGTATCTCGCCGAAATTACTTATTTTGATAAACAAGTGGGCCAGTGCCTGCGCTTGCTTAAAAAACATGGTCTGGAAAAAAACACTTTGGTCATGGTCGTGAGTGAACAAGGCAACGCTTTCCCATTTGCCAAATGGACGTGCTATGACAAAGGTCTGCAAAGTGGCATGATTGTTCGTTGGCCGGGAAAAGTCAAACCTGACAGCAAATCAAACGCCATGGTGGAATATGTCGATGTCGTTCCAACGTTCCTCCAAGCCGCGGGTTTAGAATTCCCCCCGCATCTTGAGGGACAATCGTTTATTCCCGTTCTGAGAGGCTGGACCAAGGCACATAAACAATACAGCTTCGGCCTTCAAACCACACGGGGTATTAACCACGGGTCTGAATGCTATGGCATACGGACCGTCAGGTCTGATCGTTTTCGCTACATCAGGAATTTAAGCGCTGAGATCTCCTTTCAAAATACCATGATGCGAAGTGATTGGTGGAAATCCTGGCAACGAAAGGCAGACAACGGTAATGATCACGCACGGCAAATGGTGCTTCGATTTCAGGAACGCCCAACGGAAGAACTTTATGATTCTCTCAATGATCCGTGGAATTTGAATAACGTGGCCAATCAACCGGAGTTTCAGGGTCAGAAAAAACAACTTTCAGCTATTCTGGATGCATGGATGAAGGACCAGGGTGATCTGGGGCAAGCAACAGAATTATCCGCCAAGGAACGTCAGTGGCGAAACCGAAAGCGATAAGGCTTCCAATGCCATGCCCCGATGGACAGCAGGATCCTTGTAATCATCATGCGAACAAGTTGCCTGTGTGCCCTTGCCTTTCAGTGGCTCTGTTCACAATCCAAATTCGGTGAGTGATATTCTTTGAAATACGAGATCAGCGACGGAGGACTCGTAAAGAATCCCGAGCGTCCTGTCGCCTATCATGACCAGAGAGCTGTAGGCTCCACCCTGCTCATCGAGCAGCACCTGCCGATTGGAAGGCCATGTTCTGCCGTCATCAAGACTCACCCTGACGGTCATGCGCTCGCGTCTTGTCTTACTATTCGGATTTGAAAAAAACAGAATCTGCTTACCATCGGACAGCGTGTGTGAAATCAAACTGGCCATACACACTGGCTCAGGCAAGGCAAGGTGGTCGGATACGTGCTTCGTCCACGTTTTACCTAAGTCACGAGTCACACTAACCGCCCTGCCATTCGTGTCGGATTTGTCTTTTCGATTTCGGTTGTCCCTCATATTCAACATGAGCGAACCATTGGATAATTCTGCAACTGCACATTCAGTGGTGTTCGATCGCGCATGACTCCCAAGTGTCCAGGATTCCCCATGATCACGGCTCCACATGAGATTTGAAAATGGCAAGCCCTCAGCATCTCGACCTTGCGTTGGCATGACAAGGGTCCCATCACGCATGGTTATCCCGTTTCCTGGGGCAGGAGCGAATAAGTACCATTCCGAATTTTTCAAACGTGTCGTCCAGTTCTTGGGAGGGGTCCACGTGATTCCATCATCCGTTGAACGGACCATGATGAACTGAGTCGATTGAGTAATGTCGTGACCTGGTTCCGAGCCTTTGCCTCTCCACTGATGAGTCCCGGGCTTGCCGTGAGTCCACAGGGCTGCGACAAAGATTTCTCCTGTTTGACGATCGACAAGTATGTTGGGGTCCGAGCAACCATTCTGATCCTCACCCAGCCCTCCAAAAGAACCCATGTCCATGATAGGTCGCGGAACTTCCCATGTTTTGCCTCCATCCGTGGATCGAGACAAGCCGATATCCATATGCCCCTGCAAGTCACGACGACTGTTGTAACGCATGTCGTATACTGCAAGTAAGGTTCCATTAAGGGTCCGCGTGATCCCGGGTATCCTGAAGGTATGACAATTCACTTCACCTTGCTTGTGAATGATGACCATTGATCGCTCGCCTCCAAACAAGCCAAGTGGCAAAATGAATAGAACCAACAGGTATTTCCTGAAATACTGCATATTGAATTTGACGGTTAAGATTATAATGATCAAATCTATGGGCAAAGAAGGTCCTGTTACCAAACAAATCGAGTATTCGTTAACCTACCATCCTACTGGATAGCAGGCAATATGTTGCGCAGAGGGCAGGATGAATTTTCTTAATAAGTGACCATTTGAAATGTAGAACATGCCTTACCAAAACAAATAAACGATTCACCCCCTTGAACTATACCAGTCCTCAAAATACCGAACCGAAAATCAACTCCATTGAATACAATATGAGACTCAATCCATTTCACATCGCTATTACCGTCAGAGACATTCCTGAAAGCCGCAGTTTTTATGCTGATGTCCTTGGATGTCCCGAAGGTCGGAGTGATCAATCGTGGGTTGATTTCAACTTATTTGGTCACCAGTTTGTGTGTCATTTGAATCCAGATATTGGAAAAGACGGAAAGGTTGAATCCCATTATAATCCGGTCGATGGGCATGGTGTGCCAGTACCCCATTACGGTGTCGTGCTTGAGATGGAACAATGGGAAAACCTTGCCACCAACCTCAAGCAACACAAAATCGAATTCATCATTGAACCCTATGTCCGCTTCAAGGGACAAACCGGGGAACAGGCCACCATGTTTTTTCTGGATCCGTCAGGAAATGCGTTGGAGTTTAAAGCGTTCAAGGATATGTCGCAGTTGTTCGCAGTCTAGCTCAATTTATTTTTTCACTTCATTGATTTCAATTGATTTATCAAATTTGAACTGTAGAAGTTTATCATCCCATTCTAAGAAAATAACAACAAATGCATTGCTGAAACTCAGTTTTGCCCAGAGTAGGTAATAGTTATTGTACAGACATGAAATGGACATGTAGCTCATGTAGTGAAGAAATTGAAAAGGATTTTGATTCCTGCTGGAGTTGTGGAACAGGACAGGACGGTCGTGAACCTCCTCCGAACTGGGTAAAAGAACATCCTCATTCCTATCCACCCATGCCTGATATAGCATGCTCAACAACACCTCAGATACCTGGGCGAACAGTTGATGTGTCAAAAGGGCTAGTTTGTGGCGAAGCTATTATGGGTGCCAATATTCTGAGGGACCTTGTTGCAGGTATCACTGATATTGTAGGTGGCCGGTCCGGCGCATATGAAGGAAAACTTCGCGAAGGCCGGGCGATAGCGATTAGAGAGATGATGCAGGAGGCAGAGAATCTTGGAGCACACGCCGTTGTTGGTGTTGATATTGATTATGAAACGGTTGCCGAAACAATGCTTATGGTGAGTGCATCAGGTACCGCCGTCTTACTCAAACCAGCAAACAGCATTAAGAACGATTTGAATAAAAAAAGGTATTGATAATGGGAATCGTCATTTTCACATAAAACATCAAGCATGAAAATTGATTTAGCAGCGTTCTGGGATAAGGACGCCATAAAAAACCTGAATCGGGAAGCATTTCCAGAAACTGAAAAAAAA
>CESS01020150.1_pt1 | contig 23938 bp, 35 predicted proteins | sample 326931 | NCBI WGS metagenome assembly CESS01 (sample SAMEA2591098, study PRJEB7988) | marine metagenome | biome: marine biome (ENVO:00000447); feature: deep chlorophyll maximum layer (ENVO:xxxxxxxx); material: saline water (ENVO:00002010), including plankton (ENVO:xxxxxxxx) | depth 55 m
GTTAGAACTAGCCAAGGACGAAGACGGTAAAGAGATTCCTTGTTGGAGTTTGTTCTTTATGGGTCGTAAAGAAAAACAATGGGGATTTGTACGCTGGGTAAAATACGAAGGTTACAGATGGATACATAATGAAAAATACTTGGAAGGACGTAATGATTAAAAAGAAATATTATAGTTGGGCTGACGTAGAAAAAATGTGCGTTAGTATTGTAAACAAGATGTATGCTGATAATTGGCGTCCTGATTACATTGTAGGCATTACACGTGGTGGTAATGTTCCTGCAACTATTATCAGTAACATGACTGGTATACGTTGTGAAGCAATTAAAGTAAGCCTTCGTGATGGTGATAATTTAAATGAAAGCAATGCGTGGATGGCTGAAGATGCTTATGGTTACGATGATAGTGGAGACTATGCTCCTGAGATGGGGCAGTTTAAACACGATACTAATTGCAAAAACATTCTTATTGTAGATGATATAAATGATACTGGTGCAACATTTAACTGGATTAGAGATGATTGGAAATCTAGTTGTTTACCTCAATCGCCTATATGGGATCAGGCATGGGGAGATAATGTTCGCTTTGCAGTATTAACAGAAAACTTATCAAGCGAATTTAGTTTAGTTAATTACTATTGTGATGAAGTTAATAAAGCCGAGGAAGACGTTTGGTTAGTTTATCCTTGGGAAAATATAGGAGAGTATTAATGCCAACAGGACATGATAATGTATGCACAGTTACTTGCACAGATAATGACAAAGTAGCAGAGGCAGAAGTTGATAGATTTAAAGAAAAAGAGTTTTTAGATATCTTTCTAGCAACAAATAAAATACATATGGAATATAACGGTAGGGTTTATGTTGGTAATAAGATGGGGTTTGAATTTACAACACCCGGTCCTAGAATATTTCAAATTAACAAAGGTAGAGGATTTTAATGACAATAAAAGTAATTTACGAAGAAAAAGATTGGGAAAATGTAGCAGTGTGTATTAGATCTGAACAAATTTCTGCTCCTGAAATCGTTGCTATTTTTAACGATAATCCAGAATTTAAAGAATGGTATATTAAGGAGTATATGAATAATGTTAACTAAAGAAGAAGCACACGCTATTATCAGTGACATACATGAAGAAGCACATTCAATGGCATATGATAGTTGGTCAGAAGCAGATGAAATTGGCGATAGCGATGATGAAGAAGATTGGGGTCGTGCTGAAGAAGCAAGAGAAGATGCTTCTTATGAACAAGCAGGGTATTTCCGTTCTGAGTTTAATGGACTTCCGCAAGATCAACAAGATGTGATTTGGCACTATGCTCAAGAAGACGAAGATTTTCAAGAAGATTTTAAAACATGGTACGGACAAGAAGAATTTGAAGAATATGTTTCAGGACTAGAAGAATGACAGACACTTTAGAAATAGCACAACAAGATGGTAGAGCTCCTTGGAAAGAAGTTGAGATTGATACACGTGAATTTGTTGTGTATAACGATATCTATCCTGTTACAGAAGGGCATACACTTGTTGTACCTAGACAAAATACAGAAGAAAACATTTTAAAGTGTTTTAATTTTGCTCTTACTATGGGTAATGACAACATTAAGTCAGAGAATAACAATATTACAGGTTACAATGTGGGTATTAATATGGGCGAGAGTGCAGGTCAAACTTGTCTTTATCCACATGTTCACTTAATTTTCCGTCGTGATGGCGATACGGAGAATCCTAGAGGCGGCGTTCGCGGCGTAATTCCATCAAAACAAAACTATAAGGAAAGGTTATGACATTGAAACAGACATTAATCAATGCAGCAAGGAAGCATGCAGAGGCAGAAATTGATCTACATAAAGCCAATATTGAAGTATACATGCAACAGGTTGTAGGAATTGGTGAGCATAGCGATATTATCGAAACTATCCAAAAAGAGCTAGATAAAATGGCAACTGCACATGATAGAGTAGAAATGCTGGACAAACATTTTGGTGACTAGAGCCCAAAAAGTAAAATTAGAGGAAGATCCGGATACAAAAAATCTGGTTCTTCCGTTACCTACCGAACTTTTAAATCAAATGGGGTGGGATATTGGTGATAATTTGGTTTGGTCAGACAATTTTGATGATTCCATTTCACTTACTAAAGAGGTTGACAAATCCAATAAGAAAGCGTATAATAAAGACAATGATAGCAACTGAAAAGAAATATTACTATAGCGAAATCTTTCACAGTATTCAAGGTGAAGGACACTACACAGGTGTGCCTACTGCTTGGATACGTTTTTTCTTGTGTAATTTACAATGTAACGGTTTTGGACAGATTGATCCTACAAATCCAGACACATATGATTTACCATTTGAGAAATTCGATACTACAAGTGTAAAACGTGTAGAAGATTTACCTGTATGGGACAAAGGCTGTGATAGCAGTTACACATGGAGCAAGAAGTTTAAACACTTAATGGGTCAAAAGACTGCTGTTGAACTAGCACAACAAATTATTGATACTATTAAAACAGATAGCAATCCAGAAGGATTGTTTCTACATCCTGTTACACAACAAAGACAACACTTCTGTGTTACAGGCGGTGAGCCGTTGATGAAGCATGGACAAGAAGCGTTTATTGGTATTATGCGTGAGTTCAAGCGTATGGGTAATATGCCTGGTAGTGTTACATTTGAAACTAATGGTACACAAGCATTAACACAAGAATTTATTAATTACTGGAATCACGAAGCAGATAAAGAAATTGAACTGTTCTTTAGTGTAAGTCCTAAACTGTGGAGTGTAGCAGGTGAAACTGCAAAGAAAGCAATTAAGCCTGAGATAGTTGCACAGTATAGTAAATTGTCTATAGGACAATTAAAATTTGTTGTAGGTTCCGAACAACAACAGTGGGATGAGATGGAAGATGCTATCTCACAATTTAAGGCACAAGGTGTAAATTATCCTGTATGGACTATGCCAGTAGGTGCTAGAGAAGAAGAACAAACAGCAACCGCCGGAGCAGTTGCTAAGATGGCATTTGAACGTGGATATAATGTAGCCGCAAGGGTACATGTATACTTGTTTGGTAATGCTATCGGAACATAAGGATAAATTATGAACTTTATAAAGAAAATGTTCAGTAAGAAACAACCTGATACTGATGTGTCTGCGCCTGGAATTAGTGATAAACAAAAGGCAACGATGAAGAAAGAACCATGGGTTGGTGTATTGAATACACACGTGAACAAAGAAAATGTTCGAAATGGCTTTTTTGAGCTTGACTGGAACGACCATTTCATAGTACAATTAAAACAACAAGGATATGGAGTTGATGGTGACAAGGAAGAAGATATTGTTGATCGTTGGTTTCGAGAACTTTGTGCAAACGTTGTAGTCGATGGTGACTACGGAGGACCACTAGACACTGGAAGTATAGATCCAGATGTCATAAAGAAGGCTAAATGAGTAAAATGACACATATAATAGTTGATACAGCAAATACATTCTTTCGTGCAAGACATGTAATTAATGGTGATGCAGATGTTAAGTTAGGTATGGCTTTTCATATCACACTTAACAGCATTAAGAAGGCATGGCAAGACTTTAACGGCACACATGTTGTGTTCTGCTTAGAAGGACGTAGTTGGCGTAAAGACCATTATGAGCCTTATAAGCGTAACAGACAAGTTGCTCGTGATGCACTTACAGAAAAACAGCAAGAAGAAGATACTGTGTTCTGGGAAGCCTTTGATACATTTAAGAATTTTGTTACAGATAAAACTAACTGTACTGTATTACAACACAAAGAGCTAGAAGCAGATGATTTAATTGCTGGTTGGGTACAACAACACCCAGATGCAGATCATGTTATTGTTAGTACTGACACAGACTTTCAACAGTTAATTGCTCCTAACTGTAGACTTTATAATGGTGTACAAGAAGTTACTACTACAACAGAAGGCTTCTTTGACAAGAAAGGCGAACTAGTTATTGACAAGAAGACTAAACTGCCTAAGGTTGTAGATGCTGAATGGATGTTGTTTGAGAAATGTATGCGTGGCGACACTAGTGATAATGTGTTTAGTGCATATCCAGGTGTACGCAAAAAAGGCTCTAAGAACAAAGTAGGTCTTGTTGAAGCATTTGCAGATAGACAAACTAAAGGATTTAATTGGAATAACCTAATGTTACAACGTTGGGTTGATCATAACGGTGAAGAACATCGTGTACTAGAAGATTACGAACGTAATAAAACTATTATTGATCTTACTGCACAACCTGCAGATATTAAAGAAAAGATTGAAAGCACAATTAAAACAGCAATTGATGCAGATAAAAATATAAGCCAAGTTGGTGTAAGGTTGATGAAGTTTTGCCACTTATACGACTTAAAGAAAATTTCAGATCAGGCGCAAGCATATGCTGAGCCGTTAAATGCGAGGTATACAGTATGACATTTTTAAAAGCAAAACCAGTTCTTGAAGGTAAGTTTTGGATTGTAGAAGATGAAGGACAACGAGTTGGAACTTTAAGAAAAGATGAGTTTTCACAATTTGTATTACAAAACAAAGACGGTGTTAAAATTTATAAGAACAAAAAAGTTGTAACAAATGAGTTTGGTGACGATTTCTTTATTGCTAAAATTATTAAAGAAGCAGATAATTCAAATCCAAAAGAAGTACATGGATATGCATCAAGCACTGTTCCGCATAATGCAATGTATGATATACGTCAAAAACTTCCGTTGTTTACAAAAAGTAAAGATAGTAAAAGTTTATATTGTGCAGGTTACTATGTAATCAAGTTTGATAAGGGTTGGGTTAAGTCTTTTTGTCCTAAACTTATTACACTACAAAGATATGAATCTAAAGGTCCTTTTAAGACTGACTTAGAAATGAAACAGGTATTATCAAATGTCAACAAATAGTATTCCAACTAATCTAGCATCAGTGCAAAAACTTCTTCAACGAGTATCGTCTGCTGAAAAAACACAGCAACGTGAAATACGTATAACGATCGAAGAAGCAAGAACACTTGTTACAGAACTTGCACTAATAACAACTAAATTAGGGTCTACAGTAGCGGAAATACATACATTACTAAAACAGATAAACAAGAGTGCTAATGAAGTTGATGTTAAGTTTGACGGTGGAAACTTCTAAAAAAGGATAAATATATACGTAGTTAACTAGGAATTTACGTATATATGAGTAGACCAAAACCAAAAATCATTCTCGAACATACTAACCGAGAGACCTATAAAGTAGAACAGATACTTGAAAGCGAGGCTATATGGGCTGTATTTTATAAACACAAGCCTTTTAATTTAAAAAGCGGTAGTGCTGTATCAAGTTATCCTGGTCCGAAATATAAAAAGGTTTCATTTTCAAATCCTGGTCATGCTAGAAACTTAGCCAAGAAACTTAACAAACTGTTTAACACTACTGACTTTTCTGTATATAAATTAAACACTGGAGAAAAAGAATAGTGGAATGGACGTTAAAGACAATTACACAAATATTTTTTTAAAAGCCGCTGAATTAGACATTACTGCCGAACTAGTAAAGAGCAAAAGAATGGATTGGTGGTGGAATGTGCGTGTTAAAAATGATGGTGGACTAAGACTAACAGACCAAGCAATGGATTTTATTAAGAATGAATCCGAAATCAAAATCTATAAGATTGACTTTCCGAAAGACTTTTCTATTACTCCACAAATACTTTTATGGCTTGACAAATTTATAGATTCACCGTATTATATTACTAAACGATCAATATCAGTATTAAAGGAGAAGGCTGCATTTGAACTATATCTCTTTAGTGGAGATGTCCAAAAACTAGGATATAACAAGGCTTTGAGTAAAAGATTAAGCCAAGAATCATCATAGTTATAGTAGCAGTTAATAAATAATTTTATGTTAGAACTAAATCCGTTGGATGTTTTGAATATTAGAAAATTGGAAACAATGCCTCCGCACTTCTGCAAAACTAAGATTGCAAGTGCAGATAAAAACTATAGAGATGTTACAAATTGGATTAGATCTAAACTTGCAGGAAGATATTGTGTTTTAACATATCCTACTGTAACAAGTAACGACAAATTTCAAACAGCAACATTTGTTGGGTTTGAAGAACAAAAAGAGTTAACATTTTTTATGTTGGCTTGCCCATACTTAAGGAGAAACTAGAATGGCTGAAGAAGTAAACAAAACTGATGCTCCTGCTGAAGCAGAAGTAAACACAGAAGCGACCGCTGCTCCGGTAAGCGGTCCAGTACCAACACCTGGCGCAGATACTGCGGCAGCACCTGATTTAAATATTAGTGATCTAAATGCTGTGAAAAGCATTATTGATATTGCTACAACAAGAGGTGCATTTAAGGCTAACGAACTTGAAGCGGTTGGTAAAACTTATAACAAGTTAACATTGTTCTTAGATCATGTATCTAAGCAGCAACAAGAACAACAAACACAAGGGAAGTAAATTATGGCTAAAGAAATCAAACACGTAGGAAAACTGAAAAATACAGGCGACAAAGTTGCTGTAGTATTTAGAACAGTTCCGGGCGAATCGAACAATGCTTTAGTATTGCAAACTGCAACACTGAAAGATGAAGTTCATGATTCATTGATGGCTATGATCGATTCCGATCAAGCACAACAGACAAATGAACTAGGAGAATTAATGTTCTCCAGAACTTTTTCAGACGGAAGACCAATGCTGCAAGCAATGCAAGCAGAAGGACGTTTAAGAAAAGTTCCTACTGATAATGTAACAATGACTCCTACACCGACAGACACAATTAATCTTTCACAATTAAATACTTTAATTGCAGAGCAAAAAGGTATGTCTGTAGATGAATTATACACATTAGTAAGTGGTGCTCCAACTAAAGAACAAGTAGCAGCACAAACTACAGTACCAGAAACTACTCCAAGCGAAGAGCCAGTAGCGGCTCCTAAAACGGATGGTGTATTATCTGATTCAGATCTTGCAAAATCATATCGTAGTCAAGCAGATGCTATGTATAAAGAAGCAGCACAATTACGTAGACAAGCAGACGAATTAGATCCGCCAAAGAAGAAAACTTCTAAGGCAAAAGCAGAAGCAGAAGCATAAGCAAGTGCATAGGCATTACTTCAAGCCGCCTAAACATCTAGTAGACGAGTGGCCGGAGGTGTTCAAAGATTTATATATGGACACCATGCCGGTTGCTTATGTTGAGAAGATGATTATTGAATTTACAGATGGACGTATCTGGGAAATCAATGTCAAACAACAACTAGAAAATACCGACCCAGATAATGTTGCAAAAAAGTTATTGAACTCCTTGACTGAGTATAAAGACACAATCAAAAATTTAGATTTTAAAATAGATGTTGGTTTATTAAAAGCCGATATAGCAAAAAAGACTAAGAAGATTCTCTAGTATTACCGTAATGTACAACTTCGTATGTATTCGAAGTATGTTCTCTCCAAGGATCAACTACAACACTATCATTAGTAACATCAATATACATTTCTGGATGAGCAAGAAGAACTACTGCTCTATAAGGTCCTTTATCGGCCCCATACACTAGCGGATCAACTTTCATTGGATTAAATCCGTATTCATGACAGTATTGTGAAACTAGTAATGCATAACTTCCGTCAACATAAGGCACACCTGGTTTATAAGCAATACCATTTATTAAGATAGGAAGTTCTTTTTCTTTTGCAATTTCACATAGTTTGGTTGCAATATTTTGTGCTTGTACTTCTCTAGCATTCATAATTGCATCAAAGATATCATAACCTAAATCTAATTTTTTAGCCATATAACGTAGTGCTATATTATCTCTAGGATGGCATGCACCTCCATCTCCCATTCCTGCTTTCATGTATGCAGAACTAGTAATTCTTTTTGTAGCGTTAGATAATGCATCAGTAACTTTATCGACATTGATATTACCTTGACGTTCAGCAACATCTTGCATCATATTAACCAATCCAATCTTAGTTGAAATAAAGGTGTTATAGAAAACTTTTATGCATTCACACTCGTCCCAAGTTCCAATTTCATACTTAGGATTGTTTTCCATTATTGTGTGATAAAATCTTACAAGTTCAATAGCATCGCCTGTAGCACTTCCGTCATCAGTTCCAATCATTACTATATCTGGATTTACCATATCCCAAGCAACAGTTCCCATTGCAATTAAGTATGGATTGTAAACAAATCGTGTATTAGTAACATGTTGTATAAACTCTCTGCGTACTGTACCTGGCAATACTGTGCTTATAAGCACAAGCAATTGATCTTTATTCATATGCTTATTTGCTTCTTCAAGAACACTATGAACAATATCGTAAGAAAAATCTTTTGGTTCTAAATGTGCTGTAGGTGCTTTACCATCGTAAGCAGGATCATGTGGAGTAGGAACTGCAACAAACACAATATCTCTATCCTTTACTGCATCTTGGATAGTATCTTCTACAATTACATAATCACTATGTACTGTATCAACATCATAGCCTAGAACACTGTGTCCTTTTTTGGCAATTACTTCTGCACATGGCAATCCTAATTTGCCTAATCCTATAAATGCTATTTTCATTTTTGTTCCTTATAAATTGTAAATCTTAATCCCTGTATAAATTTTATAGCAGTATGTGTTTTTACATTTCCAAATTCCTCAAATTCAAATATTAAAGGAATAACTGCTGTATCATCAATAGGAGCTCTCCACGTAAAATTTTCTTTTATATGAAAACAATGCCCAGGAATTAATTGTTGATTGTGTAATAATGCTTTACCAAATAATTTAAAATGAAACCATTCTTCAGCAATATCGAAGTTGTCATTAAATTTATCTAACTGTACAGATGGTAGCTCTGTTAAATCATATTTAAAATCTAATTCATATTCAGTATATGTATGAGGTTCCATAACTTGCTTGATTGGTGTAAATTTAAGTTCTGCAACTAACTTAATATTTTCTCCTGTTGGTTCCCATTTCTGTATATTTGTAAGTACAAGAGTATTTGGTTTTTCTAAATGCCAATCTATATCTACTACTTCTTCATGTCCATAAATGTTTGAAGGAATATTAACCTGTTCTAACCTAAAGTTAGATACTGTATTGCCATTAAGTTGAACTAATAATTGGTCGTTATTTTTGCCGTCTAAACTGTTTTGGCTGACATTAGGGGTTCTAAGAATAGGCCAATAATTAATTTTAAGTTTAAGTTTTTCCATGATTCTCTATCCAAAAGTATTTACAAAAACAACGTTAACCGCCTTTTAAACGTGGTTTATACACAATAGTTCAACTATAGCACTGTGACTGTAAACAACGCTGTATGACGCTTAAAATGCGTTTAAAGCACCTTAAAAGACGCTAGTAGTTCATAGGAACGCACAAATCTTTACTATAGTTTTTTAACAATAAGTTTCTATTATGATTAGCAATAGTCCTTACATTTGGTAGCCATTGCTTACGTAATGTTTTTTTGGGCATACTGCATAGTTTTTCTATTTGATCTAAAATAGCCAACATTCTATCACCGTCATCTTGTATACTATCATATGATTCATCTATGAAAGGAGAATATGTTTTGTAGCCTAATGCTTTCAAATATTGTAAACTATTAGGTGCTGTTACTATTATAAAAGGATGTCCCATTGCTATTGCTTTAAAAATTTTTTCACTTAAGAATGGAGTACCCTCGTGATATGTAGTTTCGGACACTATGCTAAAATATGTTTCTACATAATATTTTGAAATAGAATCTTCGTGCATTGCACGATTTGTAACTAAATCTTCTGTATCTAAATACATAGGTTTAAGATTTTTTACATCTGCATTGTCTGAAAGTATTTTAGAAATCCTATTATGATTATTGTACATGGCTTGCAATCGTGGATACACTGTATTCCAATTATGTCCATCATCACTTGGTGCAAAACTTATATAACCTTGATCAAGTAGATTACGTGATCTTAAAAGTGTAATTAGTAACGGTCGATGCAATCTCCATCTTCTGTTAAGTAGCAAAAACTTTTTATTATAATTTTTTTTCTTTGGTAGAGCAACAGTTCCTTTTTTGGCTGCGTCTTTTCCTGTTGCTTCAAATAAACTAAACCAATCTACTTTTATTTCAGGAAGTTTTAGTTTCTTTGCAAGTTGTGCAACATGTGTGTTCATTGTTGGTACTGCTGATAAAAATATAATTTGTTCTGCTGGTATGTTGTACTTTATAACTATATCTCTGTATATTGCATCTGCACATTCATAAAAATGTTCTAGTCCATTGTCAAGCACGAGAAAAACTTTTTTATCTTTTACTCTATCTAAAATATCTTTAGATACAATGTCATCTATGCTAAACATGCTGAAACTATCAGCATTGGAAAACTGTATGTAGAAAAAATCATAGTCTACATTTTCTTTTGCATAGTAACCAATGTTCCTGTCAATCTTTATAACTTCCTTGTCGTGCAGGCTATATGTTTTTACGTATAAAAGATTATCTGTATTGATACAGGGCACTATAATCTCCTCACGCCGGGTGCGGACCAAAACTTTACAGTATCATCCAGCGTTCTGCATTCCAAAACTTTTGCATCATACTCTGCCGAAAATCTTTTCATTTTGTCAGTAACAGGATAAAAATTTTCAAGATACTTTAAGTAGCCAAGTGGAGTTGGATGATAGTCAGCAGTCTGACCTTTTCCTCCCCACCCTTTAATCGGAGTTTGCGGCCATTTTCCTTTATATACTATATCAACCACTGACGGCTTTACTTTATCTAACGTAGACTTATATAAATCAATTATGTCCACTAGATGATTTTTCTTAATATTATCTGTCATTTTAGTTTCTTCAAAATCAACCATTTTAAACATTTCAGTATCGCAGGGCAAACTTTTTAAATAAACAGAAGCCTGTTCAACTATTCCTAAATCTTTCATAAGATAAAATCTATCGTCTGCCCACTTGTAAACAAAATCCATATCTATTACACTTTGAGTATAGATATTACCAGGTGTTTCCCATCTATTATTCTTATAACGATCTTCTCTACTAACACTACTCCACATAACCATTACTAAATCATCTTCTGTAAATTTATGTGTAAGATTTGCTTCTACTATTCCGTTGGATATGAATAAGTTGCCGCCACCGCTTTGTGCATAATTATAATACTCAGGAACTTCCTGTGCTACAATATCAGCCCACGTTGGCCAATTATAACTTGTCAGACTGCACCCAAATGCAAAAAATCTCTTGTATTGATTAAACGGTTTCATAATACTTTTCTGTTCTAACAACTGCTTCGTGTATTGCATCAGCATAAAAGTCACTGTGTCTAATTAAATCAAAATTGTGCTGTATTGTATCTATACTCTTTTCTAATCTAGCAATTTTTTCTTCTTGTTTTAATTCGATCCAATCGTTAATAACTTGTTGTGTTGCATTAAAGCGTTCTAGATTATCCTCTATGTCATTGTATGCAGGATCTATTCCACACCAATCTGTTCTAAATCCCATTTGTTCAAGACATCTAAGGGTTCCTTGGCTAGCAAATAATACAAGTGGATGACCCATTGTAATAGGTTTAAATATCTTTTCAGTAATAAATGCAACATCATGCAGGAATATAGTTTCTGTGATTACTGTAAGCAGACTATTTTTATATATGTCAACGTTATACTGATTAGCAGCATTTGTTTTACTCCAGTCTCCGTCTATAAACTTAGGAAACTCTTTCTCTATATCTTGATAGTCACCTACTAAATTTTCTGTATCTTTATCTCTAAGTATTATTTCATTGCCGCTTACTATTCCATTATTTACAAAGCCGTCTTTCATTAATCTATATAAGTGTGCGCCACGTTGGGGACGATAAACTCTGTTAAGGCTGTTGTAATCCTTGCTGGCAGGGTTTGCCATAGCGTATTTTATGACAGGACTAGTAGGCAAATTCGCATCTCCGAATATGTTTCCAAAGTGATTACTATACATCACGTCATATATCTTATCAACACCTTTGTATTTTCTCCATCTACGGTATTGTTGTTCAACCTTTTTATTACCCTGTAGTATTAAAACACTATCCTTAGGAAACCCAAGTTCAATCATAGTATTATGTGTAGATAAGAAACAATCCCAATGCTGTGTAACCATCGGGCCACCTTCTCTGTCAGCGTTTATTACAAGTCTAATTTTTTTATCTTTGACTAGTTTTCTTATTTCTTTTGGTATACAAGATAAAATATGCTTATGAGGGACTCCAGTATTAGTTAAAACTCCTGCCCACCACTGGGGATCTCCTCTAACATCTACAAAATATATTCCATTATCGTCGATAGTTGTTAACTCACAAACGTTCAACCCCATATCAATACACTTTTGTTTCACAGGAGCACCGGGTGCTACAAGCCAATAGTCTGTGTTGCCCTTAGTTGCTAGTTTGTTCTGATTAGATTCATTACTTAATAGTGTGTCAAAGTAGATTTTCATTCTTCCATTAAATCCTCTAGTTCAGGAAACGTTAAAGGACCGTCTTCTTTTCTTTTTCTGTCATGGTGATCAATAGTAATTTTAAATTTGTCTATAATATTAGGATTATGTAGTGTTGATTTTAATCCATTAATTACAGTTTGTAGAGATTGTTTAATATTTCCGCCTTTATTATTAGCATACTCTGTCAATTTTTTAGCAGTATCCGCCAGTTCTTCGTCAGTAAGTAATTGCAAACTTAAAAATTCTGGATTCATTATTACATAAAAATGTGGATTATAGTTTTTAACGTCTACTAACCCACTTTCTAACATGTAATCTATAAATTCTGTGAGTGTTTTTATGTTTAGTATTGAAACCACTGTATTAGTTTGCATATGTATATGCGGTGCTTGTTCTCTTACAGTTCTAATATTCTGTTCTATAACATTCCATATAGTTCCATGCCTAATATATTCAGCACGTGGACCCCAACTATCAAGACTAGCACCAATATAAACATTAGAAAACTTCTTCCACATGTCTAATACATTTTTATTTTTGTATTTTAGCACACTCATGTTTGTGTTATATCTTAATTTTACATCTGTTCTTCCATTCTCAATTAAGTATTCAAGTATATCGTAATGTTTGTCAGTTAATAACGGTTCGCCACCGGCAAAATAAAATTCTTCTATAGTATCAAAGTGTGGTTCGAACTGTTTGTATAGTTCATCATTGTTAACTCCGCCTGCATAGGTAAAGATTTTTTCGCTGCCGTGTTCTTGTGCCCAACTACTTGAATACAAAGGACCGCAGGATCTACATTTAAAATTACAAATATTACTCCATCTTACATCTAGATACCTTAGTTTAAAATCATCTATGGTTCCATCAATATTTGTTGTTGCAATAGCGTTGTCTATATATTTTTCAAACTGCTCATTGCTGTGCTTACGAAAACTACTGTTACCAGAATCTTCATCTCGATAACATGCAGTACATTGGCTACATTTTTTTCCAGCCAACATATTCTTACGCATTCTTTTAAAACTTTCATTATTAAATACTTCTTTTAATGAGCCGTCTTGTACATTACCCATAGATTGCTGCCAGTCTCCTACACAACAAGGTAGAACAGTGCCGTCTGGATTTGCATAGAGATGTATCCATGGTAGTATACAGAAAGTTTTATTTGGCACAGTCATTATAAAATCCTTCTAATTCAGGAAAAACATTTACAAAGTCTACATTTCTACGTTTATCGTATTCGGTGAACCAGTTATAGAAGTCACGTCTTCCTTCTTGTACACGCTCTGTAGTATAATTTGTACTAGCCATGTAATCAACTACACGTCTAAACTTTTCATATTCAAGTATACTAAACTTATGTTTGTCTGCATCATCTAAATTTTCTGCTATAAACTGTAAATGCTGTTTCATATAAGGAACAAATTCATTTTTAGGAAGTATATTCATATCATACTGTAACGGTTCTTTTAGATAAGGAGTATCAAATCTAATACGCTGCCATTTAGTTTGATTTTCACTATTATATTTTACACGCCAGTCTAAAAACTTCTGTAATAGTTTACTAAAGTTAGTTACAGTTAAAATATTAAACGTGACCATAAATGTTAATGGCATATTTGTTTTAGTAAAATATGTATCAAGGTTACGTTCCCATAGTTCTAAATCCAATCCTGTTCTAATATACTCTGCTTGTGGTCCCCATGTGTCAATACTTGTAAAAACTTTAAAATCTTTGATACAACCTTTATCAACTAAACTGTTTACTTTGTCAGTAAATCGTTCAATAAGGATAGGCTTAACACCTAAGTTGGTATTGATGTTTAGTTCTAAATTAGGACATGGATTCTTTTCAAGTTCGTCGAACATACGCCATGTGCTTTGCTGTAGTAATGGTTCTCCTCCTGTAATACGTAAAATTGTAAGTGTCTTACGTAACTCAGGCCACCATTTCCACCATGCTTTGACATATGGATTTGTTTCTTCATCTTTGTGTATTTTAAACCAGTCAATATCATTCCTATGATTTTTAACCATAGTGTACGGACCGTGTTTCTCTATCTCTTTGTAATAACTGCTAGAATGTTTAGGGTGACAATAACCGCACTTAAAGTTACATTCATTACCAAATGATACTTCTACATATTGAGGATTTACATCTGCCATTGGGTCTTGTTTTATTGTGTCAAATCTTTCTGGAGTGTATATACTTGCATTACGTTCTTTACGATCACTAATGTAATCTTTACCCATGCACTCAACATTCCAGCAGTATTGACATCCGCTGGGTTTCTCTCCGTGTATCATAGCCTGCCTTTCGGCTTTTTTTTGAGGTGTATTATGCAGTAGGCTAGGATTCTCTTCGAGTCCCTCCAGCGGAATTTTGTGAGGAGCAGGATGATAACAACTGTGTGTCTCTCCTGTTCCTAAATAGATAGTAGTGTGATGCCATTTAGCCAAGCAGAAGGTAGGCGATATCTCGTCCATCATTGGTTCAAAACTTTGTATTCGTTCTTTATCTTTCATCGAACCGTTCCTTTAACCAAGCAAAGTCATTTATTTTATATAGTGCCTCTATGTTGTTACTATTTTGTTTACCATACTCTCTGCCTTCATTGGCTCCTCGTATAGTATACTCACCGTATGGTTTTTCTTTACCAACTGTACACCATACATCTAATCTATCTGTTGTTTCTGTATCATCTTGTCTATCTATAGTCCTACTAGATAATTTTACACATTCTCTAAAAGCACTCTTCCAGGCAGTGAACGCATCTGTGTTAATTACTGTCGAATTTGCAACAGTATCCATAGGGCGAAAACTTTCTGATATGCTTGTAGTCATATCTGGTTTAGTAGTATCCATGTTTATTGTTTTTTGTCTAGGGAAAAGTTTCACTCCGCCGTATCCATATTCTAGATTATTGACAGGATTTCTGCTGCGCCATACATAAACACTGTTCCTTGCATTAAAATCATAGTAAGGTATTTGCATATCAAAATTAAATTCGTCTACTACTTCTGCATCAGCGTCAACTATATAAAACATTTCAGTCGTAGCAAGTTTTGCTGCTTCTATGTGTGCTTGATGTATTCCTTTAACATCACGTGTCCATTGTGCATATGGCACACGTTTTAATAATTTTTTATAATTATTTTCTGCAAATTTTTCTTTGTAAGATATAAAAGCAACATCATAAGGTTTAGGATCACTTGCAACTATATCTATTTCTTTCTTGTTTGTAAAAAATCTATAATCCCATTCTCTCTGTAATACTTTAGCATGTTTAGGAAATATACACACGCCATCGTAGTAGTTTCCATTCTTAAACACGTGAATGTAATCGTTATCCCATTCAAGTATTTTATAATCTAATTGGAATTCATTATTAAGTTCTAAATTATCCCACACTGCCCAGAAGTGTTTTGTAAGTGACTTTACTGCTACCTGTTGAAAAGATTCACAGTTTTCTACTTTTTGTGCATTGGGATATTTCTGTTTGAAGTTTGTCCAAACATCAATATTAATTGTTCCATTGCTAATAAGAAATACATCATACATACGTTTGACTATAGTAGGTTGTTCCCATGTTGATTGCTTCGTTATACAAATCAACTGTATACTTGCTCATCTGTTTATCTAGGTAAGGATAATCTATTCCTAGTTGATTTTTTATTTCGTTTCCTAAATGCTTTACTTCTTGTTCTAACCCAGAGCCATCTTCATGCTGTTTGCATTGCTCGTTATATAATTCACGTAGTGATTCAAAATCTCTTACTTGTATATGGTCCCAGTCTGTACAATTTGTAAGATATGTTCCTAGTCTTGCACCATAGATTGCAAATAATCCATTTTCAACATGACTACCAATTGTACTCCACATTCTTAGTCTGTGCATGTTATGCCACCATACACGCTTTTCAATCTCTTGTGGTGGAACTTTTAAACCACCGTCTAGTGTCATTTTTACACCTTCTCTAAATCCTGCACGCCATGCCATAAACGGATTAAAATTAATTACAGTATCACTGAAAGTCTTTGGAAAGTTTCTGTATCCTGTTTCCCAACAGAAGTCTACCTGAGCTCTTTCACTATCAGCATTCTCGTGAGTTTTCATATTTTTTACATGTTCAACATTCCACAGTTTTAAGCCGCCATTACCATATCGTAAACCATTTACATTATTTTTTCCGCACCAACTATATGCTTGTATATCTGGATTATCCATGTCTATTTCAATATCAAAAAATTGTGGATATACAATGTTGTCTGCATCTACAGTTAACACCCAATCAGTTTCTGATTGATCTGCTGCTGCTTTGTGTGCATGATCCGAACCTTTTACACCGTGTATACGTTTTGCCCATGGAACTTTATTGCATAGATCTGCATAATGAAGATCCGCATTAGGTTCATCATAACTTAAAAAGAATACATCAAACTCAATTACTCGTTTCATCTTTCCTCAATCATATAGTTTTTAAATAAGCGTCTTGTGTATACGCTAAAGAATCTGTTAATATTAAGTTCTTTAAGTTCAACTTTTTTACCAATTAGATCATTAATTGTTACACTAAAATTATCAGTAATAACATTAGGATCATTATATTCTGTAATTGTAAAATCAAGTTGTGTTTCGCCATTCCAAAACATTTTTCTTTTTGCAACATCAATACCTTTTTGTTGTTTGTATGTTCCGCCAAATTCTTCACTAAGTTCTATAGATAATACATTTGTTTTAGCATTATGTTCTAAGTAGATGTCTGGTTTTTTAATCTCTGAATATTTCTTAACAATGATTCTGTGTAGTACATCATCTATTTTATATAAATCTCTTCTTTCAACAATTTCTAATTCTCCTTGATCAGGATCAATAAAACATTTGCTCATACTAATTTCGCCGGATATAATTTTTTCAGCAACATCTGATTCAAGAGTTATAATATTTTCATATTGTTTTTCGTTAACTGTATGATCTGGCCCTACAGATAATACACGACCTGATTCAGAATCAAATGCTGCATTATATACTACAGGCTTATGCTCGTAGTTTTTAACCCACTCATCAAAATCAGGAAGTTCTATTTGTTTTTCTGCCATGCTATTTCCTCCAATATGTTTACTGTTTCCAGCGTGACTGTTTCTTTGTTAACATAATGAACTATATCAGTTTGTTCAAAGTTACCAAGTTTTAATTTTCCTTGTTTGTTTAAATAAAATCCTATATGATCGTAACAATTATCAGCACCGTAAGGCCAATCCTGTATCATTCCCTTCATGTGTACTACTTTAGGAAATTCTAAAGGATACGCAATCTCATCAGTTATATCTAATATTTTTGATGCAAGTGCAAACGCTTCATCTGTACCTACAATACTTGGCTTGTGTTTTGCTAAAAAATTATTAGAATACAGTTCAGGATTTAGAATAATTTGTCTTTGTAGATCAAAAAACTCTTTCCCCATTGAACTGTTTTTAATAAAGAATGTATAGAAAGAATATAAATTAGGTAATTCATTTGCTGTAAAACATTTTCTATAGTAATCGCCAGTAACTATATCACCTCTATATGTATATGCTTTATTTGCAATATATAATTCACTATTCTTAATAAAGTATTCTGCCCAATGACTGTAATCTCTTAAAAACAACATGTCTGCATCTAAACAAATTGTAGCATCCCATGGTGTAAGTTCGTCCATATAAGATCTACCGTCCCAGTGTACTGCACCATCCCATTCTATTATTTCGTCAAATACCCAGGTTGAAGTATAACCTTCTATTTTTGTTTTATCATTTATAACTAATGCTACTTTATCGAAACCTTCTTTTTGAGTGTTTTTAATACTTAATGCAAGAGTGTATGCTAATCTAGCATAGTTAGATGTGTCAGTATCATTAACAATAATTAAATATCCAAACGTCATTGTGCTAACTCCATAAGGTTATCATAGTTCCTCATAATACTAAACTTATTCATTACATGAACATCTTTATTGCGAACGCTGGTAGCAACATAATCATCACTGTTATTTTGTGCAATTAAAAATTTTAATCTTTCTTTACTAACGTCAACCAACACATCTGTATCTGCTGTTGAAAAAATATCAGGCAAGTTAGATTCATCTATCTTCTGATAGCCATTCATTATGTGTTTTGCAATACTAAATGCAATATCATTTCTAAAAATAATTGGATTGAATCTATAGATATCGCTGTACATTTTATATTTTTCTTTTACATGTGATACTAAGTCAAAAAATATTTTAGTAGTTTCATTTTTTGTAAACATTACAGTGGTTGCCCATAACATGTCTATACCTGTTTCTGAAATGTGTGTATCAAGATATCCTATTCTTTCAGTACCTTGTATATCATTATACTTAGGACTTATTAATAAATCTTCGTCAACATCCCAATAGTTAGATAATGTATCTGTTAAAGTAAGATAGTCAGTGTCTATCATTAATGTTCTATCGTAAGGTGTAAGATCCCAAACACTACATCTATTACCATTAGTGAAAGTATCGTGTGCTTTGTTTTTTCCGTCATTGTAATTTTTAATGTTGTTTGTATCGTCTGGTCTTTGTGTTATAATAACATTATCAAATGTTTCAGTTACTGTTTTTTCAATATTAGATTCTTTCATCCAATCAATTGTTGATGGATCAGTAACTAGTGATACAGGAACTTGCAAATTTTTATTTGCTAATTTTGCCGCAAGTATGCTCATGCGGATATAATCAATCTGCCGATTATTGTGAGCAAATATTATTACACCCTTGCTCATTAAACTTCCAATAATGTTTCTACAGATCTTGCCTTTTTAATTTTTTGGTATTCTTCCAAATATGTAAAGGTTGCTGAAAAATATCTATCAAATACTTCATCTCTAAATTTTGTTAAGTTATCAATGAGTATTGGATTATCGTTCATATCTAGTAAAACTACATTTTCTTTTCTAGATTTAAAAATTAACATTTCAACAAAATTTAATAATGATCTATCAATTTTGAATATTCCGCCATTAACGCCATACGTTAATTTTGCGTCAATTTTTTCCTTTAATGTTTTTCTTTGGATAGCAAATGATTGCCTGTAATTGGCGAACTCAAGTGCTTTATCTAATTGTTCCTGCATAATATCTCCTATGTATTATAGTAGCATATTATTTATCGGTATATGTGGTGGGGAGGAAAATTTATTAGTTTACAATTGTTCCAATTGTTACAGTAGGTGTTAATACTTCAAAGTTTCCAGAGGCTGTTGGTTCCAAAACGCCAGATGCTTTGATCGTTTGCACTGTGAGTGAAATAGTACCATCTACTGTGTCTGGTCCGTATCCGCCTGATTGTACTGGAGTTCCTGACGCTGAATTACCACCTGATGGAAAGTGATTGTCATTCCAGTATACTATAAATCTTAATTTTCTTGAAGAGCCTGTACTATTACTAGATACTGTAGGTATATCAGTTGTTTGAACAGTAATTTTAAATTCATTCAATGCATAAGGACTTGATGCAGTAGAATTACTCCATGTGTCTGCTGTGTTTCTTGCTCTAAACCAATTTTGTCCATCATTTGGTGATGTTCCAGTTCCTGGAGTATTACCTCCAAATATTCTTGCGCCAGCAGTACTTAATAAAGTTGTCCAACTTGTATTTTGTGCAGTTGTTGATCCGCCTGTTCTTGAACTTGTAAATTGTATGGTACTGCCTGTGTTAAAGAAATGTCTTGCTTGTTCACTGGTAGTCCATTCAACATCAACTTGACATGACAATTGTGGTGTGCTACCAACTGGTGCAGACGCTCCCCATGCACTACTAAAATTTGTTGTTCCGTGATTAACAGTTGCACGCTGTCCACTAACTGCTAATGCTAGTCTGTTTGTACTAATAGAATTGACTACAGTTTGCCAATAACTTATAGGTGCAGCATCTGGTGGTACACTATCAAACCTTACTGTTGAGCCAAGTGTTTGTGCATCAACATCAGGTGGTAAACTATTGAATAAATGTTTATAAGCGTTAATTATATCAAAACGTAATGCTGCATATTCATTTATAGTAACTGAATTTGATTCATCAACTTGTTGACTTAAAATAGGTTGCCCATATCCAAAGTTTCCTGAGCCTGTACCCAAGATAGTATCAATATCACTTTGGACACTGTTATAGTCAACTTTTCTGATTTTTTGATTTACGCCTGCCATTGTTTACCTCACAAGTATTTATAACAGCAGTATTATGCTAGACTAATTGCTGACATAGTGATACTACTAGGACCAGTAACTGTAAAAGGATCATTTGTTGGTTCTAGTGTTCCTGCTGTTTGTATTTTTTCCGCAGCGATTGTTAAAGTACCGTCTACTAAGTCTCCTGGAGGTGGTGAACCTAAATCTACATAATTATCTGCTAGATTTACTTGAATTTCTACCTGAGTGGCTGTTCCTGCACTATTGTCTGCAACATTACATTTTGCTTTTAAATTGTATGCATTAGCACTATATGGCGTACTTGCAGCCCTTGAAAAGTATGTTTGATATGAATTAGTAAGAGTGTAGTAACCTGTTGATGCTATTAAATCTCCTACAAAGTCCTGCGGGCCAAATGTTCCAAAAAGAGTAGTCCAAGCATTTGCTTGTAGACTAGTACCACCTATTAAAGTAGTTTCTACTCTTATTGCTCCGCCACTGTTGAAAAAATGTCTACCATCTTCAGCAGTTGCAAAATTTACTGTAATAGTACAATTTGCTGAAGTATTCCAAGTTGCTGCTCCATTATTTTTAGCATCAATTGAAGTTATTGCAAACTCTCCAGTAGCAACATCAAATCTATTATTTCTTAATAAGTCAGCAAAATAATCATAGTTTTGATATGCACCGCTGGCATCATCATTTACAGTATCTGCTGTGCTTACTGTAATTGCACTTGGATCATTACCTGTTTGATGTTTGTAAGCATTTACAATATCAAATCTTACAGCATCCCATTGAGACTTTTGAATAATTGTTCCTGCTGTAATAGCAGAACTATAAACCGTTTGGCCATAACCAAAGGTTGTTGCACCTGTGCCTAGTACATCAGTAATTTTTTGTCTGATTGTGTTTATGTCACTGGCTTTAATATTGGCCATTATAAAACTACCGCTTCAACTTTTTTAACACCTACTTCAGTGCTACTTTCTAATGCTATTCCAAAAACGTCTGCACTACTTGCTGATGCTTTAGCACAACCGTCATCAGTTGCAACTAATCTATCACCTTTATTTACTGCACCTATTACATTGACTTGTAACCTACCTTTCAACGCAACAAACTGGCCGCCTGCTAAATGTGCATTCATCATGTATGCTGGACTTGGAGATATAACTCCTAATGCTCTGTCGCCTTCTTTAGCGGCTGTTACTTCTTGTGCGCCACCAACACTGACAACTGTTCCATCTTCATAATTTTTATCTGTTAAATATTTTTCTGCTAAGTCAGCGTATCTTGCTGAAGTTGCAGTTCCTTCAAACAATACAGCCTCTAAGTTACCTGAACTATCTCTTGCTGCTACTGTACTTGCTACTGGATCTGTATCAGCAACTCTATAAGTACCATCAACTGCTAGTTTATCTGCGTTGTCTGCTATACCTACAAATTGATTTGCTGTGATATCTCCATTTACGTCTCTAACTGGAATAGTTGGAGTTAATGGACTAGGTATTGCAATTGACGGAGCAATATTGTTTAAGTTATTTGCGTTAGAAGCAGTTCCTGTTACGTTACCACTTACGTTACCAACTAGTGTTCCTTTAAGTTGTGCACCAGCGTAACCTATTTCTTTAGTTGATGCATTAATCATCACCTGAGTATCATTTGCAATTACATTTCCTGTAACTGTACCTGTAATATTACCTGTAACATTACCTGTTAAATTTGCTGTAATAGTTTGTGCATAGATGTCTTTCCATTTATATGTAGACTCGCCTAAATCAAATGTTGCACTTGTGCCTGGACGTAAAGACGATAAAGTTACTTGTGCAGTTTTATAATCTACACCACCATCTGTAACAACTAGGTCGATTGGATTTCCTAACAAACTATTGATTCTAGGTTCGTCAGCACTGTTTACAAATATATGTAAATCTCTTTGGTCACCAATTTTTAATCCAGGGTCATTATAAAACACAGTACTTGTAAAATTAACTGTGCCTTTAGTAATATAATCGCTTGCTTGTAATCCACCAAGTCTTAATGCGTTTGAAGATGTTCCCCAATACACATAATCGTTTGCACTGATTCCGTTTGCATCTGTATTTGCAAGTGTTAATCCTTTTTTGATTGCTGTAAAGTCATCAATTGGATTCACAGAACTATTTAATGTAAATGCTGTTTGTGATGCAATGGCAACAGTTTTTCCACCTGCTAAAACTTTAAGTATAGAATGATTTGCATTGCCGCTGTCTTTAACAACTTGTGCTACAACACCACTTGTACCTAAGTCTGGACTTGCTTCAGGTCCTATTAAAACAAATGAACCGCCATCATAAGCATACATTTGTTTTGCTGATGTGTCCCACCAAAAATCACCTATGCCTAATCCGCCTGGTGCAGTTGCACTTATTTCAGCACCCGATGCTGATTTAAATTTTGTGCCATCGTAAAATTTTAATTTTTTGTTTCCGCTATCATACCAAACCTGTCCTTCAATTGCTTTAGGAGGAGCAGTAGTATTGGCAAAGTTTTCAAGTATGTGTAAGAAATTTTCGTTTTGTACTTCACCATATCCAGCATAATTTTTACCAACAAATCTTAAATCTGTGGTTGTATCAATAGTACCATCCGCTACAGATGTTAAAAAAGTTCCGTTAAATTTATCTACTTGATATGCCATGTATTTTTCCTAGTTTGTAACTATATTTATTCAATATCAACAACTCTCTGGGCTGCTGCTTCTCGTTGATTTTCAAGTTCCGTGTATTGTTCTTCAGTTAAAGTTGTAGCAATACCAAGGTGTTTTTGCCTAATATGACGTAATACCTTCCAGTCTGTTGAATTTAAAAATTCTCTCTCTTGACCATTAGATTCAATTGTATTTTCACGTCTAATAACCTGTTCTGTTTTAAGTGTAACACTCTGCGTTGGAACATCAAAAATATGTGTTCCTGCTTCTAGTTGATCAGCCTTTTCATCAGTTATTTCAACAACAGTTACACCTGATGGTACTTCAGGTTCATAACTCATTAATGATGTTACTTCACCGGCTTCTATACAGATATATTTCATATTAACTCCATACTCCTAAGTAATTAGCCGCAGGTGTGCTTCTTTGTTCTGTGTTTTGTACATATACTCTTATTCTATTACTCAAATATGTGTATGTACATCTTAAACTATCGTTACCATCTACACCACCTGCATAATGAATAGTTCTTATTGATGGAATAAATGCT
>CESS01006092.1_pt1 | contig 22805 bp, 15 predicted proteins | sample 326931 | NCBI WGS metagenome assembly CESS01 (sample SAMEA2591098, study PRJEB7988) | marine metagenome | biome: marine biome (ENVO:00000447); feature: deep chlorophyll maximum layer (ENVO:xxxxxxxx); material: saline water (ENVO:00002010), including plankton (ENVO:xxxxxxxx) | depth 55 m
AGGAAACTCTAGGCCTTTACATGCATGAAAGGTCATGAGAGCAACCTGATTCCCCGCTGGATCCCAGATGTCGGTGTCTGCTACAAGAGCGGTCTGTTCAAGAAATTGGCTGAGTGGGTCATCGTCGGGTAGTGTTGCTTCAAACGATTCGTCAACCTGTCTTGCAGCAGTGACAAGTTCTTCTACGTTAGCAAGTCGCTCATCTCCCTCTTCATCTTTTTCAGTAGCTAGTAAATCACGGTATCCAGTTTTTTCAAGAATTGCCTCTACAAGTGGTGCCACAGCACCATTTGACTGCTGCTGCACCTGCTGTATTGCTCGAAAGAGAAGCCCAAATTTTTCATACGATTGAATAGCCCGACGGGTGAGTGCGGGTACCTTTGCGGCATAACCCACGGCATCCAAACGAGACATATGTTGTTGTTCTGCCCACGCGGCAAGACGATCCAAAGACTGTTTTCCAATTCCTCGCGGTGGCACATTTACAATTCTTAGGAAGGCCTCATCATCACGCGGATTTTTTAGAAGCCTGAGCCAGGCTACAACATCTCGTACTTCCCGTCTTTTGAAGAACTCGAGGCCACGAACGAGTTGATATGGAACATTGCGGTTTCGTAACGCAACTTCGATGGAACGTGAAAGTGCATTTGTCCGAAAAAGAATACAGAAATCATTGGGCTGACGTGTCCTGGTGTTGATAGCGTCGGCAATCTCAGTTGCGATACGTTCGGCTTCATCATGACTCGTACTATCAAGAAAAATCCGAATGGGCTCTCCTGCAGCTGCATCGGTTTTGAGTTGCTTTTGTTTTCGGCGGCTGTTGTTTGCAATAACTCGATCAGCGGTACCAAGAATGTTGGCAGTACTTCGATAGTTCTGTTCCAGGGTGACGACACGAGCGTCTGTATAGTCCCGCTCGAATTCAAGTATATTTCGAATGCTTGCCCCGCGCCATCCATAGATCGCTTGATCAGGATCACCAGTAACGGCGAGGTGTTGGTGGTCGAGTGAAAGACCCCGAAGAATACAATACTGAACGGCATTCGTGTCCTGGTACTCATCCACCAAGATCCAACGATGGTGGGCATCGAGTTGACGTCGTAGATCCGGGTTGTCCAACAATAACCTTGCGGTATGTACCAACAAATCATCAAAGTCGACTGAATTCGAATCAAGCAGCATTTCTTGGTAAATCGGCCAGATCTTGACGACGATGTCATCAGCTGGACGACCCCAGCGAGGCTGAAATTCTTCTGGCGTAACGAGATCATTTTTTGCTCGACTAATCGTACTCGCCAATTTCCCTACTGGAGTATGTTTAAGTGAGAGCCCTAGTTTTTTTGCTGCCCGCTTGAGTACGGCGTGTGAATCATCGGGATCAAGAATAGAGTAGTCACTTGTGAGGCCACAGAGACGGGCGTGCTTTCTCAGTAGACGGGCTGCAAAACGATGAAATGTTCCCATTTCGATCGGCTGCGGGCCAACCAAGTCGGTAACCCTCTTTCTCATTTCATCCGCTGCTTTATTCGTGAATGTCAAAGCAACAATCTGGTGTGCAGGAATGCCTTGCGTAATGAGATGAGCTACCCGATGAGTAACAACGCGGGTTTTCCCACTACCGGGGCCCGCTAGGACAAGAAGTGGCCCGTGCACATGCATAGCGGCTTCCCGTTGGCTCGGATTGAGAGAATCAAGCGAAATTTGCGGTTTGCTTGGCATCGCTACCTGTGGAAAAAAGGCTTTGGTAGGAATTTCAAGCCCGCTGGCGTGAAGAAACAGACTTCACAACACCGGGGCAGTAGTCGAAACAGATTTATTTTGAGTATATTCAGTAGACTACCGGATTGTTGGAAAGATAAAATCTTCCTGCAACGTGCCGGTGCGTTAGAATGTAGGCTAACGCTATAAACTTAAAATAGACTTTCAGGCAAAAATTTTGGCAGGCCTAAGTCATAAAAAACTTAATTGCACGGGAGGGACCCCATGCCACGCATTCCATACAAAAGTTTGACCCAATCAGACGAACTCTCTGAGAAGTTAGAGATGAGTACTGCTGAAATTGGACTATCTGTTCGAACGACAAACTGTCTGGAGGAGAAAGGCATTTTTACAGTGCATGATCTTCTTAACTGTACTCGATCGGATTTGTTGAGTATTTCCAATTTTGGTGAAAAGACTCTTGAAGAAGTCTATAAAGCTCTCGAGAAAATTGGTTTTTTCCGAAAACAACAGTCGGGTGATGATATTGTTGTAACTCGAAGCAGGGCAGTGTCGAACACGCTCTAAAGAGTTGTTTCTCAACAGAAATGTTGGGGCGGTTTATGAGACCCGGTCTGACTCCTAACACGTATGGAGGATTGTGATGATCGTCCTGCGTAATCAGCGTAAGCGGAGAGTCCTCGCTTGTTCGAGTCGACCTCTGGGCTGTCCGGAGAAATATTTGTGAGGCTGCCTACATTCTTCAGTAAGAAACGCGGAAATCGTCGTACCGGCCTGCCCGCTTGGGGTTCACTGGGTGAAGGAATTTATCACACAGTTTTGCTGGTAGCCGGACTTACAATTGGCGTATTGATGCTTACTGGTGTCGCTGTTCCTGAATGGAGAATTAATAACCAGTTCATAGAAGTAAATGGTCGGCTCATTGGAAAGGGCTTAGCACGTCATACGCTTCGAGATGTATTTGGAGGAGCAAAGTATTCATGGCGACCAGCATTATTGGTTCAGTATGAAGTTGAAGGAGAAAATGTCGAGTCGTGGAATACAGTTCATTCTTCAGAAACGAGCGAAACGAGAGCATTCGCGCTTCATGAGTTAGACGCCTGGGAGCTTGGTGGTCAACTGCGTTGCTGGTACGACCCAGATGACATTGAAACAGTTGTGCTCAAGCAGGGTTATAGTTGGTGGCTTTGGCTCTTAGCTCTTTTGCTGCCGGGTGCTCTTGTTGCCTTTGGCATAACGGGCCTGCTTCATTCATTAAAATCCTGGGGCCGTTCGGAGGAGCGTCAGGCTGCACAGTTTGGCCGAATTTTAGAAACGTTAGCCAGCCCAATTCCAGAAACGGTAGGTTTTCCAACAATTCCTGCATGTGACAATCTGGTTAATTCTCCAGGCACAATGTTGCGGTTTCGCTTGCCGACAGAGAGTCCTGAGGCATGGTCTTTAATAGGGGCCGGACTTTTTTCAGGATTATGGAATGTCGTTGTTATTCTGTTAGCAGTAAATGTTGGGATTGATATAGCCGGAGGTCGGGCAGACGTATGGCTTCTGGGGCTCCTCGCACCTTTTACGATTGTTGGTTTGGCTTCAATAGTCCTTTTTTTTAGGCAGCTTCTTTTTTTTACGGCTATCGGCCCAACCCATGTTGAGATTTCGGGTCATCCCTTACGCCCTGGAAATCAATACCAGGTTCTTTTGTCACAGGCCGGCTCAGTTTCCTTTCGTAGATTAGAGCTTTTTCTTGAGTTGGAAGAGCAGGCGACGTTCCGTCAAGGGACCGATGTCAGAACAGAGCGGCAGGTTGTATGGCAATCACTTATTCGTCGCTGGAACAATGTCGAGCCGCTGTCAGGCACACCGTTTGAAGCAGAAGTACAGTTGCAATTACCAAGTAAAGCCATGCATTCTTTTTCTTCGACTCACAATACGGTGAGCTGGCGACTCGTGTTGCGTGGCGTGCCGGAGCATTGGCCAGCACTCGTAAGAGTTTTTCCAGTAGTGGTATTCCCGGCTGAAATTATTTCAATCGATGGGAAGAAAGCGATAGTCCAGACACGGACATGAGGAAAATTGTAACGATGATAGAATCAAAACAAATGGACCAGAACACGTTTGGTTCCTATCGCATTCAGCAGAATCCTCGGATTAGTGTTACGTTTAATCATGGAACCATTCAATATGGTGGGGGAGATCAGCTTCGAGCTCATTACACTGTAGAAGGTATAGAGTCGCATAGTATTTCTGCTGTTGAGCGATCAGTTGTCTGGTACACGGAAGGAAAAGGTGAAGAAGATCTGGGCGTTGTTTTCTTTGAACGAATTCAAATTGATAAGCGAAAAGACGGTACTCAAACGTCACCAGCGTCATTGAGTACAGATCATTTGACAGGAGCTCTTTCAACAGACCTCCCACATAGTCCCTTATCATACGAAGGAATTATTGTGAAAATTCGATGGTGTGTTCGCATTCGTATTTTTTTTCGGAGTGGCCGAGACTTTGTCTCGGAGCATATTTTTTTTCTAGGAAGCGTTCCAGTAGTACAGCTTCCAGTCAAAATCGAGAAATAAATGGGTCCAACAGTATTTCAAAATCCGTTCTCCACACGTTTTGTTAGGCCAGGTGCAATACCATGGCACTCGACAGATACATCTCTTAATTCTCTGTTTCTAAGGCTTTATGACACAGATAATCGTGCGATTATTTGTGGGCCACACGGCACTGGGAAATCAACGATACTCAGCCATCTTGCCTCTGCAGCGCAAAGACAAGGGCTTCAAGTTCACTGTCTTCGGATGTGTTCTTGGCTTGATGCAATAGGCGTTATGAGGGTTTTTGCCATAATCAATCCGAAGTATAGCCTTGTTTCTATTGATAGCTGGGAGCGGCTTGGTTTTTTGGGTTGGTTTCTGTGTAGGCTTGCAGACTTCCGTGGCATTCGTGTAGTCGTGACTGTTCACCATAGAACGTGGTGGAATAACTGGCCGGTACTTCTCAATACAGAAGTGGATGAAAAAACATTCCACGGGCTGGTTCAAGAACTTCTGGCAAAATTCTCTGGAACTGAGACTATTGAATTTAATGATGCAATGCTCAAAGATGTTTTTCAGCGGCATTCCGGTAATTTAAGAGAGTCTTTTTTTGAGCTTTATGACCACTATGAACGCCAGTACCGAACAACGCTTTCTGCGAAATAGAGACAGCAAGATACTGGCGATGGAGGTTGAAGAGAGGTAAAGCTGCCTGTTTGTATCAATAAAAACGGCTGGACCAGATATGCTGCGGCAGATGAGAAAATTTAGGGAACAAAACGATATTTTTATGGAGCGGCGGTTCACGATCGCAACCTAAGGTAAGAGTGTTGTCAGGATTAAAGGGTTATTTGCCCAGCCTGTCACACCAGACTTTAAGGAGAGTGTGATGCGTTTGCCGCGTGTTTTAATAATCGTGTTTTTTTTCACCGGAATATTGATTGGTGACCAAGGCCCCGTTCGGGCACAATGTTGTCTTTCCGGACTTTTTTCAGGTTGTGGTTGTTTCAAAACGGCTGTTCCTGCATATGCCGTGGCACCAGTTCCAGCACCTCCGCCGGTAACGCCTATCGTGGCACCAGCTATCGTAGCTGCACCTGCACCTCCACCTCAGCCGGTTATGGTTCCTACGCAGCAGGTTAGTTATGTCCCAGAAACGACGTATCAGACTCAATATCAATGCGTGCCTGTAACCTGTTATCGGCCTTCATGTGAGATTGATCCCTGCACAGGATGTCCGGTTGAATGTATGGAGCAGGTGACGAGCTACGTTCAAAAGGCAGTAAGTGTCCCCGTAACTCAATATCGAGCTGTCTATACAACGAAGTACGTTCAAGTACAGCCGGGCGCAGGTGCCACAGCTGTTGCCGGAACTGTTCCAGGACCAGTTGGTGTAGCTGCAAGTCCCTTCGCGACTCCGTCACAAACAACTCCTCAAGCTTGGGGCGCTGCTGGAACGGCAGCGTCACCAACAGTTCCAACTCAGCAACCAGTTTTGCCACCAGCGGCTCCCAGTAGTACGTACCAGCAACAAATAGTGCCGCAAAGTGGAAATTATGCACCCACGCAACAGAATCCTGTTCAGCCGCAACTCACGAGTCCGCCAGCATTAACTCCGGCACCTTCATTGAAACCAATTCCAGAGTTATCTCGAGACTCCAGTACTTCGAGTTCACCCAATTTTGGTGCAACTGTTCCTTCACCATCTTTGCGGCCAATTCCACCAGCAACAAACAGTTCAACGAGTACTATCCGAAACTCGTATGGAACACCATTGCAGGGTAATAGTGATATGCCGGTACTCCCAGGTAATGGACCGACAACATCTACCAGAGCATTTCCAAAACTTCTGGAGCCGACAGGTCATACGACTTCATGGAAGCCAGCAAGCCAAAAAATGCCATTCCAGGCACGCAAACTTCAAAATCAAAATTCTTGGCAACCAGCATTCACGAAAGTGCCTTCCGGGGCGTATGCTCAGGGGTGGCAGTCGACGTATCCGACTGCAGCCCTTCCAACAACCGCTCAGTAGCCTCAATCGTGACAAATGCCGAGATTGCGTCAATTTTTGACCATGTGGCTGATCTCCTGGAGTATCAGGGAAGTAATGTCTTCCGCGTCCGGGCCTATAGAAATGCCGCCCGATTAGTCCAGGGAATAGTAGAGCCGCTTACATCAATTCGAGATGCGAGTGACCGCTCTTTTCTTGAGCTTGATGGTATCGGTAAAGATCTAGCTCAAAAATTGGAAACGTTGTTGGACAGCGGCCAGTTGCCAATGCTTAAGCAGTTGGAGGAAGAGGTACCCAAGGTCGTTTTTGATCTTATGCGAGTACCAGGCCTTGGCCCGAAAAAAGTAAAGCTATTGATGGCATCGCTGGAGTTAGAGTCACTGAAAGATTTAGAGGTAGCCTGCCAAGAGGGTAGAGTCAGTCTTCTCAAAGGGTTCGGGGAAAAGACTGAGCAGTCGATCCTCTCCAATATTGCCTTTGCTCAGAATCCAGATAACTCAAGACTACTTTGGGATGAAGCAGATCAGATCGTTTGCCTTTTGATTCAATGGATGAAAGAGTGTCCGGCAGTTCAACGGATTGAGGCAGCAGGGAGTTGGCGGCGTGGTAGAGAGACAGTCGGTGATATTGATCTTCTTGTTGAAAGTCGTAAACCAAACGAGGTCATGGACCACTTTCTCGCATGGGAACATACAGATCATTCGATTGTACGAGGGGACACAAAAACGAGTATCCGAGGCCCGCATGGAATTCAGGTCGATATGCGTGTCGTAGAAAAAAAATCATTTGGTGCTGCATGGCAGTATTTCACAGGATCAAAGGAACACAATATCCGACTACGGAGTCGAGCCAAGAAACTTGGTCTCTCTATCAATGAGTATGGTGTAACTGAACTCAATCAAACTGATGGAAAGATCCTTGCAGGAAAAAGTGAGAAAGACATTTATAAGGCCGTAGGCCTCGACTGGATTCCTCCCGAGCTTCGTGAAGATCGTGGCGAATTTGAATTATCTGAAAACGGCGAGCTCCCAAAACTGATTACACTGACAGATATCTGTGGTGATCTTCATATGCATACCACTGCGACAGATGGTGAAGCGACGCTAGCTGAAATGGCAGCTGCAGCGGTTGATCGTGGATTGAGTTATATCGCGATCACGGATCACAGTAAAAGAGTGACGATGGCTCGAGGACTTGATGCAAAAAGACTCCATAAGCAGTGGGAAGAAATCGATTGCTTAAATGAATCCCTAGCAAGAGATGGATCACCATCCCTCGTTGTTCTGAAAGGAATCGAGGTTGATATTCTGGAGAAAGGGGGGCTCGATTTACCAGATGATGTCCTTTCACATGCTGATTGGGTCGTTGCGAGCCTCCACTATGGTCAGCAGCAGTCACAGGAACAAATCACGGATCGTCTTCTGGATGCGATTTGTCATCCACATGTGAATTGTATTGGTCATCCAACTGGTCGCCTGATTAATCGACGTCCCGCTTACAAAGTCGATTTGCAACGTGTTATCGACGCAGCCGCAGAACATACAACATGCCTTGAGATCAATGCGAACCCATGGCGATTGGACCTTGATGACCATCTTTCTGCTGCAGCAAAGGAAGCTGGAGTAAAGCTCGCTATATCGACAGATGCCCATACAACTACGGGACTTGATGTGATGCGATGTGGCATACTTCAGGCAAGAAGGGCTGGTTTGGAAGCAGGAGATGTAGTCAACACCCGGCCACTCTCAGCACTCAAGGAAATATTACAAAAAACATAACGAGCTGCCACAAAGACGCTATTGCGATTTGCATGACTTGTTATGTGTTATCGTGCGTCCTGAACACAGCGAAAGCCTACGTGATTACATCCACTCGATACTTCACCTTTTCCTCGAGTTCCGAGAATATAACGTGAGCAGTATTGATCAGTGCAAAGGAAGGAACCACCTCGCTGAATACGTTTTTCCACGCCGGGTTCCTGAGGGTCAAAACTCGCATTTGGTCCAGTCGGGTTGACTGCGGAGGATTCACCACTTTGCTGTTTCTGATAGGTGTCCGGGCGATACCAGTCAGCGCACCATTCCCAAACATTACCAGACACGTCATATAAACCGTATTGGTTTGGAGGATACTTGCCAACCGGTGCAATGCCCGGGAAGCCATCCTTAGCAGTGTTTTGAGTGGGAAACTGACCCTGCCATGTATTCGCCATCCATTTTCCATCTGGACGGAATTCATTGCCCCACGGATAAACATTTCCTGTCATGCCTCCGCGTGATGCAAATTCCCACTCGGCTTCAGTCGGTAGCCGCTTTCCGGCCCATTTGGCATAGGCAACAGCATCTTCAAAGGCGACATGCACAACAGGTAAATTTTCTTTACCCTCTATTGTTGATTTGGGACCAAGAGGATGACGCCAGTTTGCTCCTGGCACATATGCCCACCATTGAAGATGGTTCGATAACGGAACAGGGCGGTCTGGTGGTGTGAATACAATCGAACCAGCAACAAGATTTTCCGGCGGTGCCCCTGGGAAATCTTCAGGTCGGGGTGGTATCTCTGCAACAGTTACATACTCAGTTGCTTCGACAAACTCATTAAACTGCTCATTGGTAACCTCTGTCGTGTCGATCCAGAATCCATCTATGGTTACTGCATGAATAGGCCGGGCGTCTGTCATCGGTTTGTCTCCACCATATGGTATCCCCCGAGGGTCCAGGCATCCCATTGAAAAAGTTCCACCGGGAATCCAAGCCATTCCTTCGGGTGTGTTGCCTGGGGATGCGTTGCTCGCCACTTTTGTGGTCTCAAAGGCAACCGGCGTGATCCGTGTCTGGGAAATCTTCTTTTCTGAAGTAGTGGAAGTGCTGCTAGATGCTGGTGACGCCGGATTATTTTTCATTGGTATAGCGAGTCGGCAACAGGTCCAGAGAAGGAGTGCTGCACAAATGCCTATGCCGATCTGGACACCAGTCGAGTTGATAAGCCGGTGCAGAAGTTTGGGACTTTGTGCATCTTGTTTTGAATTCCGCGTATTTCGATCAGCCATTATCGAGAGCCTTTTCTAATCTTTTGTACATAGAGCGACGACGTTTTCCAGTCCACCAACCAAAGAATTGCCGACACGAAAGAGTTGCCAGTTCGTGCTCCTCTCGTTGCATCTTGTGAATCACAAATAACATGTCGTCAGCTAGGGGTTCTTTAGAAAATTGCTTCAAAATCTCTGAAGCAGCCGTATGGTCGGTAAAGTCGCCAAGTTTATTCTGCATTTTCTGGAGGGTTTTCCTGCTCTCCCGAAGCGAACAATTCATGTATTCCAATGGCGTGAACTCAAGAGCATAACGGAGTTTTTTTCCTGCAATTCGTAGTCGATGAAGTTGTGAAGGATTTTTCTTAGTTGAGTTGGCAACTTTTGAAAACCTTGTACACGATCCCTTGATTTGATTTTGCATGAATTTTAGATAAACCATTTTTTTTGGTCGCACTTGATTCTTGACGGTGGCGACACGCAATGGCCAGTTCCAAGACGAGAGTTCTGAGTGCATGGAACAAATTGATTTTCGATTCTCATTCTGTTGTTTTGCCACCAATTGCAAAAGCTGGTGTACGAACAAATCGTCCACGCGACTCGTCGGAGGAAGGTGTTGATACAACCTATCCGACAGGACATCGTAGTCCCGTGTCACTCCTGCAGCCTGCCGTAAATCACGGAGGTGTTGTCTGAAAAAACGGGTGAGTGTTTTTGGTAATAAGGGCGAATAGATAGACAAAGCAACCAGTGCTCGTCGTGATGTGACTCGTAGGCGACGAACTATTTCTGGATCGGCAGCAGGTTCACTAGCTGCCGAACATGCTTTCCACACAGTGTTGAGGAGGGTTTGTAATGTTGTTATCACAACATCAGATGCACGACGATTCGCGTGGAGAGAAAGTTGATTACGAAACGAAAGAAGAGTACTTCCCTGATCGTGGGAAGTCACCTCCGAGAGAGACAAAGTGTCTTTAAGGCTCTTGATTGGTAAGGCTGCGAGGTGCTCTTCGATCTGTTTGTTTTTCACTGTAGTGCCCCGTGCCTCCCGTACTTCAATGATTAAATCATCAGTATTGGAAAACTGGTGAAGCGTCTGCAACTATCTAGAGACCCTCGCCCGGGCTATTAGGACTCTCTGGAAGACTCCCAATACTTGTGCTTCCACTACTCGTGAGGCCTTCAGCTCCTGCGGCAAGTTCCTCTTCGGTCTGCTCGGCTGCTTCTAAAAGCGGGAAGTCACGCGCTAAAAGATCTTCACGGTCAATTCTCAAGGCCTCAAGAGCCTCGGGACGAACTCGTACTTCTGATGTTTGGAATGTATTGAATCCCGTGCCGGCAGGGATCAAGTGACCCAAGATAACGTTTTCTTTCAGGCCGACTAAATTATCGACCCGTCCAGCAAGTGCGGCTTCAGTCAAAACCTTGGTTGTTTCTTGAAAACTAGCAGCTGAGATAAAGCTAGTACTTTGAACACTTGCTTTGGTAATACCAAGTAACTGGGTGCTGGCTGTAGCAGGCTTGGGCTTTGTTCCCTTCGCTGGAGTGCCGCCAAGAGCTTCAATCGATTCATTGTTTTGGGCGAGAACATCTTTCGGAACAATGGTACCAACCTCAAACTCACTGTCACCTTTGTCTGTAATTCGAAGGCATTCAGCGATCTGTTCATTTGCCTGCCGAAACTCGTGTTTATCCATCATGCTGCCCGGTAATAGTTTGGTGTCTCCGACGGTGTCAATCTTCACCTTCCGAAGCATCTGTGAAACAATTATTTCAATATGCTTGTCGTCGATTTCAACACGCTGACTGCGGTAGACATTTTGAATTTCACGAACAAGATATCTCTGGACTTCTTCTTCACCAGAAATTCGAAGGATGTCATGAGGCACTAAAGGCCCATCAACAAGCGCCTCACCTGCTCGAACAATATCTCCAGCATGCACTCTCATATGCTTGCCGTGAGTGATTAAGTGCTCTCGTTCAACACCAGTTTCATTTCGAACAATGATCGTGCGCTTGCCGCGTCGTTTTTCACCACTGACTTCAACCTTCCCATCAATTTCAGCCATGATGGCTGGGTCTTTTGGTTTTCTGGCTTCAAAAATCTCTGTGACTCGAGGAAGTCCACCGGTGATGTCTTGAGTTTTACTGGCTTCGCGAGGCGTTTTAGCCAAGATATGCCCGGCTTTGACACTCTCACCAGGCGACACCTCGATGTAGGCTTTTTCAGGAAGATAGTAGAAGTCGAGGATTTTTCCTGATTCATCTTCGAGAACAACCTGGGGATGATACACACCTTTGTGTTCCATAATCATTCGACGGATGTGTCCACTAGGATCTTTTTCAACTCGTAGGGTTTCACCGTCAACAACATCTTCGTAACGAACCTTACCTGCCACTTCGGAGAGAATAGGAATTGAGTGCGGATCCCATTGCACGAGAACTGTGCCCTGTTTTACCTTGTCGTTTTCAGCAACCTTAAGAATTGCTCCGGCTGGAATATCAAATTTATCGATCTCCCGACCTTTTTCATTCAGTATGGCAATCTCACCATTTCGGGCGAGTACAACTTGCTCACCCTCCTCATTTTTAACTGTTCGCAGACGAGTGAATTTTGCTGTTCCTACATGCTTTGATTTATATTCATTTTCTTCAATATCACGCTGACCAACTCCACCAATGTGGAAAGTTCTCATCGTCAGTTGTGTACCTGGCTCACCGATACTCTGTGCGCCTATGATGCCAACAGCCATGCCTTCTTCAACCATCGACCCAGTCGATAAGTCCATTCCATAGCATAGACGGCAAACACCTAAAGGAGCTTCGCAGGTAAGTGGGCTACGAACCTGAATCTTTTCAAGTCCAAGGGCTTCGATTTCACGTGCTAATTTTGGGGTGATGAGTTGATCTTCTTCCACAACAACTTCATCAGTAATGGGATTTGTAATATTCGTTCGACTGACTCGACCGCGAATACTATCGGCAAGGTTAACTTCCACTTTTTCGCCACGATAAATTACAGTCTTTTCAATTCCCTGAGTTGTGCCGCAATCGTGCATCGTGACGACAACGTTCTGCGCAACATCGGCTAGTTTTCGCGTGAGATACCCTGAATCAGCAGTTTTTAAAGCGGTATCAGCGAGTCCTTTACGAGCCCCGTGAGTGGAACTGAAGTATTCGAGAACAGTTAGACCTTCTCGGAAGTTCGCTTTAATAGGCGTCTCGATGATTTTACCTGAAGGTTTCGCCATAAGTCCTCGCATGCCAGCAAGTTGACGAATCTGTTCGACGCCACCTCGAGCACCAGAATGCGCCATGAGATAGATCGGATTAACATAGCCAGCATATCGGTTGCTAGAGCCGGTATCCTGCTTGAGGTCATCCATCATTTCCTTGGTGATCTGCTCACGAACATGTGTCCATGTATCGAGAACCTGGTTGTATCGCTCACCATCAGTGATAACACCACGTGAATAGAGCTTACGAATTTTGCTTACTTCTTTATCAGCCTTATTAAGAATTTCAGGTTTGTTTTCAGGCGTGATGAGATCATCTGTTGCGAAGGAAAGGCCACTATTCGTGCTCCAGCTAAAGCCAACACGATTCATATTGTCTAAAAGATCAATCGTTTGACGTCTGCCGAGTAACTGATAGCAGTCGGAGATAACCTTTGCTAATTCACTTGAACGCATTGGTAGGTTGTAGAAGAGCATGCTTTCTGGCAGTATCGAGTTGAAAAGGACACGGCCTGCGGTCGTCTCCGTAATCGCTCCAGGTTCACCAACAGCACCCTTCTCATCAATTTCACAGCGGCCTTCTGACAACTTCACTTTGATAATTGCATGGGTGTCGACCTTGCCTAGAGAGTGAGCCATCTCAACTTCCGCAAAGCTTCGGAAGACCATACCCTCGCCGCGACGGCCGGCCATCGACATTGTCAGGTAGTAACATCCCATGACTACGTCCTGTGACGGCGAGATGATTGGTGCACCGTTCGAAGGACTAAAGATATTATTCGTCGCGAGCATCAAAGTGTGTGCTTCGACTTGAGCCTCTATGGACAGTGGAAGATGAACCGCCATTTGGTCACCATCAAAGTCAGCATTGAATCCCTTGCAGACAAGTGGATGCAGTTTGATGGCATTTCCCTCAACCAAAACGGGCTCAAAGGCCTGAATGCCCATTCTATGAAGAGTTGGAGCACGATTAAGAAGAACAGGATGGTTATGAATAACCTCTTCGAGAATATCCCAGACTTCCGCATCCTTACGCTCGAGCATCTTCTTGGCACTTTTAATCGTGTCAGCATGCCCAAGGTCTTTGAGGCGCCGAATAATGAACGGCTGATACAACTCAAGCGCAATCTTCTTGGGAAGCCCACACTGGTGGAGTCGAAGCCGTGGGCCAACGACAATAACACTTCGAGCGGAGTAATCTACTCGCTTGCCAAGCAGATTTTCGCGAAAACGTCCCTGCTTGCCTTTGATCATGTCAGTAAGACTTTTCAGAGGCCGATTGCTCGAAGCAAGAACAGGCCGCTTGCAACGATTGTTGTCAAATAATGCGTCAACCGACTGCTGAAGCATGCGTTTTTCATTGCGGATAATGACCTCGGGAGCATTGAGGTCAACAAGTTTCTTTAATCGATTATTTCGATTGATTATCCGGCGATAGAGGTCGTTGAGATCACTCGTAGCAAAATTCCCACTATCAAGCATGACAAGTGGACGCAGGTCTGGAGGGATGACAGGAATAACATCAAGAACCAACCATTCAGGCTTGTTTTCACTATCACGAATTGCTTCAACAATTTTTAATCGATTGACGAGGTCTTTGGCTTTCTGCTTGGACCCTGTTTCTTCGAGTTCTATGCGGAGCTCTTTTGAAAGTTCGACCAGATCAAGACCAAGAAGCAATTTCCGAACTGCTTCGGCGCCCATTTCTGCCTCAAAAGCTGTCTCGCCATACTCGTCACGAGCCGCACGGTACTCTTCTTCGGAGAGTAATTGTTGCTTTTTGAAGGGCGTGTCTTTTGGGTCAAGAACAACGTAGTCCTGGAAGTAAATCACCTTCTCAAGACTGGTGGTCTTCATATCAAGCAGGGCACCAAGGCGGCTTGGCATGGCCTTGAAGAACCAGATATGAACAATTGGGGCAGCTAGCTCTATATGCCCCATTCGCTTGCGGCGAACGCGACTGTGGGTCACTTTCACACCACAACGGTCACAGATCATGCCTTTGTATTTCATGCCCCGGTATTTCCCACAGGAGCACTCCCAGTCCTTTTCAGGGCCAAAGATTTTTTCGCACATAAGCCCATCTTTTTCGGGGCGGTATGTACGATAATTAATCGTCTCAGGTTTCTTCACCTCACCAAATGACCAGCTACGGATATCGTGCGGTCTGGCTAGACTGATTTTGACGGCTGAGTAGTCATTGACGCGATCGTAGGTTGCTTCGCCGATGCTCACGGAGAGTTCTCCAGGGGATAGTCAACTAGTGGTGTAAAAACTTTTGCGGGACAGTAACGTTTGGTTGAAAAGCATTTTTCAATGCCTCTCATTCACTTTTAAAATTCAGATACGACGTTTCTCTAATTGCATGTTCAAGGCGAGCCCACGTATCTCATTCGTGAGAACATCGAAGCTAGCGGGGGTGCCGGCTTCAAGAGTGTTTTCACCTTTGACCATGCTTTCATAAATCTTGGTTCTTCCTTCAACGTCATCGCTTTTGACAGTGAGAAGTTCTTGCAAGATGTAAGCCGCGCCATACGCCTCGAGGGCCCAGACTTCCATCTCACCAAACCTCTGTCCACCAAACCGTGCTTTGCCGCCAAGTGGTTGCTGAGTAATGAGTGAGTATGGGCCTGTTGATCGAGCGTGAACTTTATCATCAACAAGATGGTGTAACTTCAGCATGTAGATGTAACCCACTGTCGTTTCCTGCTCGAGTGGTTCACCCGTACGTCCATCAAACAACTTGGCTTTTCCATGCTTCGGAAGGCCAGCATCATCCAGAACGGCATTAATCTCCTCTTCACTTGCACCATCAAAGACAGGAGTGACGGCCTGGAAACCAAGCATTTTTCCTGCCCAGCCAAGGTGCGTTTCAAGAATTTGACCAACATTCATTCGACTCGGAACCCCAAGAGGATTCAGCATGATCTGGACAGGTGTGCCGTCGGCAAGAAACGGCATGTCTTCCTTGGGTAAAATCTTGGCAATAACACCCTTATTTCCATGACGTCCAGCCATCTTGTCACCAACAGAAATAACTCGCTTTGCAGCGACATAAACCTTGACCATCTGAAGGACACCAGGTCGTAGTTCATCGCCGCGCTTCATGCTATTCAGGCGACGCTCTTTGGTGTCGAGTGCTTCCTCGATAGCAGGCCACAGGGTTTTGTAAAGTCTTTCTATGTCAGCTTTTCTCTGCGGAGAGCGAATGTCGAGAGCTTCCAGTGAGAACTCGGCCGCCCGTTCTGCAACAATTTTGTGATCTTGGTTTCGAACAAGAGGGCTACCGTCAGCAGCCGCAAGAGGCTTCTGTAAGACTTTTTCGATCTCTGCAACAAGTGTACCGAACGCCTCAGCAACCAGTAGATTGCCCTCGCTTTCGGCCTCTTTAATCTGCTTCTGGAAATCCCGACGCTCTTCTTCCGAAAGGCTCATCTGTCGAGCAAATTTTTCTGTGGCAGTAACGATGCCCTCTACACCGGACGGAACCTCAAGTGAGTCATTTTTGACATCTTCTCCAGCTCGCCCGAAAATTGCGTGAAGTAGTTTTTCTTCCGGAGTGAGTTCGGTCTTGCTCTTTGGAGAAACCTTTCCAACAAGAATATCTCCAGGACGTACGTAGGTGCCTATGCGTACGATGCCACCATCATCAAGATTATGCAGTGCACGCTCACCAACATTTGGAATGTCACGAGTGAATTCTTCTCGGCCAAGTTTTGTATCCCGAATTTCAATGTCATATTCCTCAATGTGAATCGACGTGTAAACATCGTCTTCAACAAGCTCTTCACTGATAATGATGGCATCTTCAAAATTAAACCCATCCCATGACATGAAGCCAACTAGGACGTTGCGACCTAAGGCGAGTTCGCCCTTAAACGTCGCGGCGCCATCAGCAATGACCTCATTCTTTTCAACCTTCTGGCCAAGTTGAACGATCGGCTTTTGATTCTGGCAGGTTCTTTCATTCAGCCCAACGTATTTCCGAAGTTTATAAACGTCAGTTTCGTTTATTTCAATCGAATCTGCGTCAACATACGTGATGGTTCCCTTACGGTCGGCCCGAATAAGCAGGCCTGAGTTGGCTGCGACATCTCGCTCCATACCCGTTGCCACGATGGGCGGTTCAGTGACAAGCAAGGGGACTGCCTGTCGTTGCATGTTTGAACCCATTAAGGCTCGATTCGCGTCATCATGCTCTAGGAACGGAATAAGCCCAGCCGACACGCCAACCATTTGGCTCGGCGCGACATCAATGTACTGAACTTTTTCAGCTGGAACGAGCACGAAATCGCCTCTGTATCGTGCAACAATAGTCTCTCCATGAACTTTGCCGTCAACGACAGGGGCATCGGCAGGTGCCAAATAGGCTTCATGTTCTTCATCTGCCCGTAACCACACAACGTCATCAAGCAGCTTGCTCTTTGAAACTTTGCGGTACGGTGTGACGAGAAATCCATACGAGTCGACACCAGAGTAGATGGCTAAACTTGAGATAAGTCCAATGTTTGTGCCTTCGGGAGTCTCAATTGGACAGATACGTCCGTAATGAGAAATATGAACGTCACGAACCTCAAAGCCAGCCCGCTTTCTGTTAAGGCCACCAGGGCCAAGAGCAGAAAGACGTCGTTCATGCGTAAGCATTGAAAGAGGGTTCGTCTGGTCAACAACCTGTGAAAGTTCCCCTCGACCAAAGAAGTACTCGATGGCTGCAGAGATACTTTTTGGATTAATAAGTGAACGCGGAGTCATCTCAGAGATGTCTTTGAGGCTCATTCGCTCCTGAACTGTTCTTCGGAGTTTCAGGAAGCCCTTGCGGAGTTCATCACTCGCCAGTTCATCGATCGTTCGTAGACGTCGATTTCCCAAGTGATCAATATCATCAACCTCAACTGTTTCGTTCTCGCTATTCATCAATTCCAGCATGTAGCGAATTGCAGCAATCAAGTCATCAGCACGAAGGGTCATCTCAGTTTCAGGAACAGAAAGGCCGAGCTTTCTGTTAATTCGAAACCTACCGACTCGACCCAAACGATAGCGATTTGTATCACGGAACTTTTCGTCGAAAAGCGTCGATGCCTTCTCTAATGCTGCCGGATTACCCGGTCGTAATCGTTGGTAAATACGAATAAGTGCGTCTTGATGGCTTGGGGAAACCGACGTTCTTTTCTTCGCCTCATCTGCATCCTCTCGAAGGCTATTCTCGATAAGGGGCGTTTTGTTGGAAGGCATTAACTCAACAGCTTTGAGACCAGATGAGCAGATCAGTTCAGACTGGTCCCGAGTGATCGTGCAACCAGCCTCCACGATAATCTCACCAGCACGGTCACTGCTCTTTGGATACACAATGTCGTCTGCAGCGGTCTTGCCTTCAAGCTTTGAAACACTGCGACTTCCTGCAACTTTTTCGACCTTGGTCTTGTTGAATAGCTTTAGAATGTCGGCATCGCTGCTAAGTTTGGGGTCCATTGCTCGAAGCAGAGTCAGCGCAGAAAATTTTCCACTTTGATCAATTCGAACCTGAAGAGTGTCTTTCTTTGACACATTGAGTTCGATCCAGCTACCACGTTCGGGGATAATTCGGCAATTGTATGTTTTACGATCTGTTGATTCGGTATCAGCGACAAAGTCGATACCCGGAGAACGATGAAGTTGGCTGACAACAACTCGCTCAGCACCGTTAATGATAAACTCTCCGCCACCCATCATGATCGGGACATCACCGAGATAGACCTCCTCTTCGATAGGCTGCTCTCGAGTAAGCCGAAGCCACACACGAAGTGGGCGACCGTACGTCAGACGAAGTTGTCGGCATTCATCTGGATCGTATCGTGGTTTTCCAAGATCGTATCGAACATATTCTAAGCGAACGGTTTTGTCGTAGCTCTCGATCGGGAATATTTCTCGAAGGACGCCTTCAATGCCCTGATCTTTTCTTTTACTCGGAGGAACATCGTATTGCAGAAAGGACTCAAAGAAACGAGTCTGAATTTCTGTCAAATTGGGCATCTCATGACGGCTTCGATTGCTACCAAAGTGACGAATTTCTGTGGGCTGGAGTCGGCGAACAGCACGAGTTGCCATTGACAAATCACTCCTTGCAGAGGGAAAACATTAGAAGAATTGGGCGACGGATATTGTGGGGGCACTATGGGTTTCGATCACCATTCAGCACATACACTGAAACGGTGAATCAAAAGAAACGAACGATGCTGGACAGACACCGACAAGTGATCAGGTGTGATCAAAATATTGGACACAGGAAATCCGCAGTGAGCGGGCTTGGGACAGAAGGAATGCACGCAAATACTATACCGTTTACTAGCCAAAACGCCAATGGCCTGGCTAGGAAACGGAAAAACAGCCGAGAAACTACTTAACAGATACCTTGGCTCCAGCCTCTTCAAGCTCTTTCTGGAGTTTTTCAGCGTCTTCTTTCGAAATTCCTTCTTTGACCTTGCCAGGAGCGCCTTCAACAAGATCCTTTGCTTCCTTTAGGCCGAGTCCAGTTGCCGAGCGAACCACTTTGATCACACTGATCTTGGTGTCACCAAATGATTCCAAGACAACGTCAAACTCAGTCTTTTCAGCAGCGGCTTCACCACCATCTTCTCCGCCAGCAGCAGCACCAGCTACCATGACAGCACCACCCGAAGCAGGCTTGATACCGTGTACTTCATCGAGGTAATCAGAGAGTTCTTTCGCTGCCTTCAACGTAAGGCCAACGATGCGATCACCGAGTTCCTGTGTATCTGTCGAAAATTCCCGGGTTGACTCTGTTGCTTCAGCCGTTGCCATTGATCGCGATCCTTTCACTCAAGTTTAAGCCGTTAAGGCTTTCAAATGTATTAGTTCTGACTCTTTTTCCCGTCACGTAGACGCCGGGAATGGTTTTCATACCTGTTTCCATACTCTCGATTCATTGGGACGTAGGAACGCCTTCTGTCAACTGAATCTCGAGCCTTTTTTCTTACCACGAAATTTCACTATGACTAGTCCCAAAATTTTGGTCTTGACTATTTTTCGTGGAAATTCCTAGACGCCTACTCCTTTTTCACTACTCTAGGCCGCAGTGGCCTCATCGCCAGCTTTTTCCAACTCTTCCGTTCGGCTCTTTATTTGGCCTGCCAGTGAGCTTCCACCGCCCAAGAGCTGTCCAGATAATGTTGCACCAGCCGATAGCATTTGGCCGGACAAAATAGACAGCTGCTCTGTTCGGGTTGGCCATTTTGCGACCTTTTTCAAATCGTCGGGCTCAAGCTTCGAGCCGTCCATTGCACCGCCACGGCACTCGATCTGCTCGAAATCAGCGAGTTCGGCAAGGCGATTAAGTTCCTTTGCCAAATCGACAACGTCTTCACCTCCCCAGCAGAGAGCCAGCATGCCGCTGAGGTTCTCAAGAGCCGGTGCAAGCGGCGTTTCGGCTAAAACACGCTTAGCAAGTGCATTCTTGATGAGCTGAAGACTAATATTTTTTTTTCGCAATGTGAGTCTCAGGTCGGTCGTTTTCTGAGCATCAAGTTGACCAAGAGACACAACGAAAACGTCCCCAACGTCCTGAAGTCGAGATTGGAGATTGTCCATCATGAGTTGTTTGACAAGTTTGCTCATGGTTTTCTTCTGGTGTTTGAGGTACTTCGTTTTCTGAGTATAGAGATGACAGTTTGTGGATCGATACGCTACGCAGCTACCATTACTCCGGGAGACATGGTGGCAGAAATAGCGACTGTTTTGATGTACTGGCCTCGGACTGCACTTGGCTGCATGCTTCGAATTTGTTCAAGAAACGCATGGATGTTGTCAACAAGTTTATCACTTTCAAAACTCGCTTTCCCTACCGCGGCGTGAATAATGCCAGTTGGATCATTCCGAAATTCGACTTTGCCAGCCTTGTACTCTTTGACAGTTTTGGCAATATCAGCCGTAACCGTTCCGGCACGTGGACTTGGCATCAATCCTCGTGGGCCCAGAACTTTTCCGAGAGGGCCAACAAGACCCATCATGTCTGGTGCTGCAATACACACATCAAAATCTGTCCATCCACCCTTGATTTTCTTTGCAAGGTCATCGCCACCAACTTCCTCTGCGCCAGCAGCGGTTGCATCATCAGCAAGATTTCCTTTGGCAAAAACGACAACACGTTTTGATTTACCAATGCCATGTGGAAGGACAATGGATCCTCGAACGATCTGGTCAGCTTGCTTGGGATCAATTCCCAGCCGAATATGAATTTCAACTGTCTGGTCGAATTTTGTCGGCGGAAACTTTTTGAGCGTGTCGACAGCTTCTGAGAGTGGAAGTGGTGCTTCATCGGCCGGTTTAGCGGCTAGAGCAGTTTTCATGCGTTTGGTAAATCGCACTTTCGAATTCCTCTGTACGAGAGATGTTTTAAGTTCAAATTTTGCTTTTGAAAAAGCCCCAAGCTGGAGTTGTCGGTCACTCGTGCATGGTGCTGCGTTTCTGTTCCGCAGGAACCGAAATAGTACGGTGCCACGACAGCGAAGCTTTTCACCTTCAAAACCTTGGATTATTGCAGGTTTTTTCCGGTATTCAACCTTCGACGGTAATCCCCATGCTACGGGCTGTTCCGGCAATCATCCGGCGGGCATGTTCGTCATCACGTGCATTCAGGTCAGCAGACTTCATTTTGACAATCTCATCCAACTGATTAACCGAAACTTTCCCAACTTTGTCCTTATTTGGAACGCCAGATCCCTTGGCAAGACCGGCAGCCTTTTTCAGCAAAGCGGCTGCTGGCGGGCTTTTTGTGACAAATTCAAATGATCGGTCGTTGTAGACAGTGACGACTACAGGAATCGGCATACCGCCAGCTTCTTTGGTCTTATCATTGAATTGTTGAACGAACTGCCCCAAATTAATGCCGAATCGACCAAGTGAGGTGCCGACCGGAGGTGCAGGGGTTGCCTGGCCACCTGGCACTTGAAATTTTGCTTGACCTGTTACCTGTTTTGCCATCAGCCCAAATCCTTATAAGTTTCCTTCACAACGTGAATAGTCCATCATGCCGCTAAATTTCTTCCTGTCAAAGCCCCTATAGCGTTTTTCGCTTAAAACTGGCCAGAGACGTGTTTCACTGGTTCTGGGCAGTAGCGGATTGTCCCTGCCCGGAAGTTGACTGAATACCCCTCGTGTCGAAATTACATCACAAGGGAAATGGGGGAGCACAAGACGTATTCCGAGCTACACCGTTTCAATCTGCCAGTACTCAATATCAACAGGTGTCGAGCGACCGAAAATGCTCAACATAACAGTGACGCGACCGTTGGCCTCGTCAATCTGCTCAACTTCACCTTCGAAGTTTTCGAAAGTGCCTTCATTGATTTTGACGCGATCACCCTTCTTAAAGTTGATCTTTAGTTTTGGTGTCTCTTCGGCCTTTTCTTCACCCTTATTAAGCAGTTTTGCGACATCCTGAGGCAACATTGGGCTTGGCTTTCCTCCAGAGCCCGTGAAATCACCAATACCACCTGTTTCACGTACAAGAAACCAGGTTTCATCATTCAGAATCATATTTACAAGAATGTAGCCGGGATACAGTTTTCGCAAAACAACCCGTTTTTTTCCACTTTTGAATTCAGTGACTTGTTCCTTTGGAACCACGACCTCACCAAACCACTGATCCATACCCTGCATTGCAATGCGTCGCTGAAGTGTTTCTCGAATTGAGTCTTCTCGATTGCTCTGAACCTTAAGGATGTACCAGTCCATATCTCCGGCAGCGGGTGTTGCTTCTTCAGCCTCATCGTCTTCACCATCAAGCATCACAGGCTTTGCATTTTCACTGCCAGAAAACGGATCATCCAGTTCAACGGGACCGTCGTCTTCGTCTTCTTCTACAAGCTCAGCTGATTCAAGCGAAGCGGTTTCGTCTTGGGATTCGTCTTCATTGCTGCGGTGAAGATCAGCAGTTTCATGCTGTTCTGGAGCAGCTGACTCGGGGCCACCACCAGCCGTTTCATCGGTTGCTGTAGGCTCAGTTTCTGAAAGGTTCTCGTTATCTTGCATTGCTATCCATGAAGTGGTCTTGAGGATGTTTCAATCTCGTTTTGTGGATTCCTAGCCTTGAAGGGCACGGAGGACGAACCACCAGAAAAGATCGTACACGGCTAAAATTCCAGCGAGTGTAAAGATCAGGAAAATAATCACGATCGAACTGCGAATAACCTCATCCCGCGTTGGCCAAGAAACTTTTGTCATTTCTGTTTCAACAGCGATAAGGAAATCTGCAATGCTTGGTGTATTGACCATTCGGAAACTCACCCAAA
>CESS01072431.1_pt1 | contig 22477 bp, 15 predicted proteins | sample 326931 | NCBI WGS metagenome assembly CESS01 (sample SAMEA2591098, study PRJEB7988) | marine metagenome | biome: marine biome (ENVO:00000447); feature: deep chlorophyll maximum layer (ENVO:xxxxxxxx); material: saline water (ENVO:00002010), including plankton (ENVO:xxxxxxxx) | depth 55 m
AGCAGCGATGAGAAGGTCAGCTTTGACGATATTACTGGCAGCGTCCTGGGGGGGAATGCTTCCTGGAATGAGCAGTTGCAGATTGGGATGAATACCTGGCGGCGCCAGATTGAACGCTCACTAAATCCTGATTTTCTTGGTTACCATGGACTTGCTGTCGGCGATGTGAATGGTGACGGGCTGGAAGACCTCTATGTTTGCCAACCAGGCGGTCTGCCAAACCTCTTGTTCCGACAAGAGCAAGACGGAACGCTGGTGGATATTTCGGCAGACGCTCGGGTTGATTGGCTTGATAACACGACGGGATCACTCTTGGTCGATCTCGACAATGATGGTGATGCCGACCTGGCACTAGCGACCCGGACCGCCTTTCTGGTCATGGAGAATGACGGTAAGGGAAAATTCTCTCTCGTCGAACGTTTGACCAATCTTGGCATGGGCTACTCTCCTTCAGCAGCCGATTATGATCTGGATGGGGATCTCGATCTCCTCGTTCTACGCTATGCAGCCGATGGAAAAGTGGGCGATTTTCCCACCCCCCACCCGTTTCACAGTGCACGAAACGGAGGGGCCAATGTGTTGCTGCAGAACCAGGGTGGTCTCAGTTTTCTTGATGTCACTGACGAGACTGGCCTTGGCGTCGAGAACTACCGATTCTCATTTGCGGCGTCTTGGGAAGATTATGATAACGATGGTGATGTTGATCTGTATATCGCCAATGATTTCGGCCCCAATCAGTTGTTCCGAAGTGAGGGCGAGTATTTCGTCGATGAGTCAAGCGAAAGTGGTTCACAGGATTGGGGCTTTGGTATGTCGGCAACGTGGGCAGACTATGACCGAGACGGCTTCATGGATCTGTATGTCTCCAGCATGTTCTCGGGAGCAGGGAATCAAGTGGTTGCTCAATCCGACTTCAACGCGAACATGCCGGAAGAAACCCGGACAAGATACCTCAAGATGGTTCGGGGGAATACCTTGTTGAAGAACTCTGGCCAGGGACAATTTGAGGATTTGACAAGCCCGATGGCTGAAGGCTTTGGAGGCTGGGCTTGGGGAGCCAAGTTTGCTGACTTCAACAATGACGGATGGGAGGACTTGTATGTGGCCAATGGCTACATCTCTCAGCCCGATACGGACGATTTGTGAATGTTCTTCTGGAGGCGGGTCGCGCCTCTGATTCCTGAGGAGGGGCTTAAACCCACCGCCACGCCTGGGTACATGCGGAATTTCCGTGATCTCAATGATCAAGTATCTCGAGGAAAGTCTTTTAGTGGATACGAGCGAAATGCGCTTTTCTTGAATCGAGCAGGAAATGGGTTTTCTGACGTTGGAGCGATTCTTGGGGTCGATTTCGATGATGATGCCCGTGCCGTCGCCACGATCGATTGGGATCGGGATGGCGATCTCGATATGTGGGTCGCCAATCGTACCGCGCCTCAAGTGCGTTTGCTGAGAAACAATCAAACTTCGACCAATGCTTTTGTTGCCTTTCGTTTAATCGGGAATGGCCGAACGACAAACCGAGATGCGATCGGGGCACGATTGACCCTCTCGCGAAAATCGGAGCCATCGTCCAAACAGATTCGGACAATACACGCCGGTGATGGCTTTCTCGCTCAATCATCGCGTTGGGTTCACTTTGGTTTGGGCGAGGCCGAGGATCTCGAATTAAGTATCCGATGGCCCGGTGGAGGCACTGAGACCTTGTCGGATCTTCAAGCCGGAAAGCGGTATACCATTTCTCAGGATCAAGGTGTGGTCAGTGAACCCGCTTCGGCTTCCAATTCGAACTCGATAGGAGCGACTGAACTGGCGTCCTCGGCTGGGGCGAAAGCTCCGAAGCCCGAGCGAAGTGGCTTCTGGGTGGCCAATCAGGTGCCTTTTCCGAAACTCGAGTGCACCGATCCTGAAGGAGTCGTTCGTTCGACCAGTGACTTTCTCGGTAAACCGGTGCTCGTGAATCTTTGGGCAACCTGGTGCGCGCCATGCCTGGGCGAACTTCGGGAACTGGGGGAACACGCCGACGAGTTGCGTTCCATGGGTGCGACTGTTCTCGCACTGAACGTCGACGGCTTGAATGTGGATGGCGTGGCGTCGACTCGATCAGATCCGAAGCGAGTGCTGGCGCGCGCGGGATACGATTTACCCTGGGGGATTGCTCGACAGGATAACCTGGCGAAGGTTGAAATCCTCATTGAATATCTGACCTCTCGTCGTTCTTCTCTTTCCATTCCAACGAGTATTTTGGTGGATGCCAAGGGAAACACGGCCGCCGTCTATCTGGAACCGGTGAGCTGGGAACAGTTGAAAACCGATTTGGCAACTTTGAAGGAGTCTCCAGCCGTGACATTGAAACGGGCTTCGGCCCGTGCCGGGCGCTGGTTCGCCGATCCCCGACAGATCGATCTTGCCTCCTACCTGGGCGATTACGCCACGCTCTATGGAATGAATGGGTTTCCGGAAGAATCCCAGCGTCTCTATGGATTGATTAGGCCAGAGGAAGGATTGCTGACGGCTCGTGAGTTCTACAATCAGGCGAAATCTGCGGCTCAACAGGGCCAGTTGGAACAGGCGATCGAGCTTTATCAGAATGCCATTCGTATTGATCCAGAATATGGGCGAGCCTTGACTGGGCTTGGGGCGATTTTCCTCAATCAAAAACGAATTGACGAGGCCCAAGCACTCTTCGAGAAGGCGATTAGTATTGATCCGAATCATGCGACAGCGCTCATTAATCTGGCGACCATTGAGCAAATGCGCGGCGAGGTGGAAAGTGCGGTCGCACGCTTGAAGCGTGTGATTACTATCAATCCCGAGTACCATGAAGCCTATCTCAGCCTCGGATTCGTATTGGCAGCCATACGACAATATGATGAGGCAATTCAGTACATGGAGAAGGGAATCGAACTCAATCCCAAGTCTCTGATAGGTCAGCTCAATTTGGCAAAAGCATATGGGGCCAAGGGACGGCTCAAGGAATCGGAAGCCGGCTATCGCAGGGTGATGGCGCTCGATCCCAAAATGCCATACCCTCACTACGGATTGGGTAATTTACAGGCAATTCAAAAAGATCATGCTGCTGCCGTGGCCTCCTATCGAAAGGCGATCTCGTTGGGCGCTGAAAATGCGGCGACTCTGACTAAACTCGGATTGTCATTGGTGGCTCTGGGAGACAAGGAGCCAGGGATTGCTTCGCTTAAGAATGCCCTGGAGATCGACCCTGAATATCCCAGCGCCAAACGAGCACTCCAGGATCTTGGAGCCTTGGGCGAATAACTGGCTCAGAGTCATTGCCTTCATTAGTTCAAGGGCCTCCGGTTCTCACCTCGAGGGTCAAAACCCTATCAGCCACGGCTATTAGGAAAAATATTCGGATACATTCGCGAAAACAGCAGATTCCGGATTTGAAGGATGGTTCGGTCATATTAGCCGAAGCGACTGCTTCAGCGCAGGGGGATTCGATCATTGGTTCAATTGCCGATCGGTAGTCCCACTGGCTTCAATATGATGGCGGCGTAGGTTGCGGTGAAATTATGGGTGTGTCAGATTCCCCAAAATTTTTACGTGTTACCTCAGTCGTGGCGTTGGGTGTATCGTTGTTTTCGTTTCCGACAGTCTTATCGTCAAACGATCAAGAAAGTTTGGAGAGCTTTTACGGAGGAGGCATAATCGGTATCATGGCATTGGTTGTTTACTTGCGCACAAAACGCCAGATCAAACCCATCTATGACCGTTGGGTTCATCAACACGGCACTGACCCCGACAAATGGCCAGTACCTGTCAAATCTGAGTAAATTTGGGGATTGAATGCTTAATATTACTTATCAGGGCTCTCTTGACTTTTCAAAAGTTCTTGAGCGACCATCTCTAGGCTTGTTACATGGATGGTCGACTTGCCCCTGAAATTTAGATTTATGAGCGATTCGTCCGCTAGGGAGTTTATGGAGAACTGCAGCCCATGGCAGTTAAGACAAACGCTACGAATCATTTTTTCGTTTGGGCGTAAGGAATTGTTTTGATTATGGTCAACTTTAATAGAAGTTTCACCGTATTGGGTTACTTGAATTCGAGGCATATGGCAGGTGGCACAACTTACGCCAGTGCCACTTGGCTCAACTCCCCTTGATTCGTTTAACCAGGTAAGATAATGCGGCGAATTTAAATATGATTTGGAATGTTCGTCATCATGACATTTTAAACATGCTTGCACTGCCGCTTTTTTAGTGTCGAATCGATGGCTCGAGTGGCAAGAGGTGCAGTTCAATTCTTGATGTAAGGATTCAGTCTTCATGGGAAGTCTGGCCATACTGGGTTTCATATGAGGTAAACCTAGTGCCAGACGCATTCCATGTTTTCCTTCTAAAAAACCTTTTGCTTCATATTCGTGACATTGTTTACATTGCTCAATTGTAACATCATTGTCCCAGTGAGTTAACGAAACCTCATTCTGAGCTGGGCTATGGCATTGTCTACAGTTGATCAAGTTTTTTGAATGAAGGGACGTTTGCCATTCATTTAATAGTTCTCGGGTAACAGGCAGATTAGCAGGCATGTTAGCTTCAACTTGCTCTAATTGTTGAGAAATACTGCTCTTCTTATCTTTTGCTGCTCCGCGGCTTGGAACTCTGCCATTCGTTTTAAGATCTGGTTCGTCTAAATGTGATCCTATGAAGGACTCGTATAGTGAAGAATTATCGTGGTAATTGTGGCAACCTGCTGTAGCGCATGTTTCGTGCCCGAGTCCAACGTGAGTTTCGCGCTCCTCTGCTATTTCTTGATGACAAAAAGCGCAATAATCATTGGGTAACGTAACTCCCATATCATTAGTCTGTTCAGGTTGATGCTCACGGTGACAGCTAACACATTTTCGTGCATCAATTTTCTTTAGTCGATTCGCATTGCGTGGATCCAGAAATTTAACGATAGGGTGAGAATCATCAACTCGTTTAAGTTCATTTTCGTGACAATCCAAACAGGCTTGTTGCATACTATTTTCTGAATCTCCGTGGCAAGCATCGCACCTCAGTTCTATTTGATGGTGTCCATGAGTCATGGGTCCAGGGGTGAGGAGTTCTTGATTTTTCCCTAAAAACAATAGACCGCCGGTAACCCCAACTAGCATCACGGTCCCCAAAAAAATGGATGAAAAATAGGAGCTTAATAGATGCATTAATATTGATATACTTTGTATATATGTATCCCAAGCAAAACAGGATATGGCCAAAAAAAGAGTATGTGTAATCGAATAATCCAAAATCGTAATCTGTTTTGGATTAATGTGCGCGAAGTCAGCTTTGCGCTATAATTGAATGCAGCTAATGCACCTAATGTGTTAAGTAAAATGAAGTTTAATGTTAACAAAAAATTCAAGTTGTAACCCCATGACAAACCTGTGTGCAGAAACAAGACTATAAGAGTCAGGCAACCTAGGAAAACATGCAATGTTTTCCACATAGATACATTGCCAAGTCGAAACCATGATAATCGCTTCCTAAGCGAATAAAGCAGCGAAAACAAGGATATGCCGGCTGTGGTGAATCCTGTTATTTGTTTTATTACCGAATCCGTCCATAATTTGGATATGCGAAATTTTGGTGACTCAACCGTAATTGGTGTGCCTACTTGCCATGGTGCCCAATACAGAATGCACAATAATAAACTAGTAAACGCTAAATACTTGAAGATGTTTCCAGACGTCAGGAAACTGTTTTTTTCCTTTGTTCGGTTTTCTGCGTTGGAATGAATTAACCCCAGCAATTGTAAGCGACATGATCCGCACTTGCTTCCTGCCCCACATAGATTTTCTATTTTCGTCAGACTACCGTGACCATTGGTAATCGCTTTTCTAATTGTTTCGCAGGTGATGTGATAACAATTGCAAATAATGGAATCTTTTGGCCAATGAACAGCCTCTCCAAACTCATCCAACAATTTAAGTTCGCCAGTGTTGTCAAAGATCTTTTTATGGCGGTTTGGAATTTTGACATTTTCTTCAACAGCAATCCTTAAGGCGGTTGCATTTGCCCACTCCCCAATGGTTGTCGAACCGATTAAGACCCCACGATGAATGACCAAAGACCGATATACGGACTTGTTCTGGTAAGTTAAATGCTCCGCATTACCAAGATTGTCTCCATAAGCAGAGATTTCCATCCCTGATACGTTGAGTCTTATAAACCTGCCCTTAGGTTCATACTTTTTTTCCGAACCACAAAAAATTGAAGCTAGGGTATCAGCTTGCTGATAAGTAGGTTGAACGAACCCAAAGTTTTTATGTTTTAGAGAAATACAATCCCCTAATGCATATATATCTTTATGGCTTGTGCGAAGGTGGTGATCCACAAGTATTCCCCCTTTAGGAGAAACCGCTATTCCACTTTGCTTAGCCAATTCATCAGCTGGGCGATGTCCTATTGCCAAAATTACAACATCCGCCTGAAATTCCTCGCGATTATTGAAAACTAAGTTTAATTGCTCTTGTCTGCGAAAAATGTTTTTAAGTTGAGCTTTAAGGACAACCTTGATGCCTCTGCTGTTAAGCGCTTTTGATACCTCAAACCCTGCTTCCTCATTTAAATTGCGACATAACAAGGTGTTTGCCATTTCAAAAACAGTGACATCGGAAGTAATATTGTAAATTGCATCAGCAGCTTCTAGGCCTAGCAAACCCCCTCCAACAATGGCAACTTTGGTTCCCTCGCTGCAGACAGCTTTTATTTTTTGCAGATCTACCCAATTGCGATAAGTAAATACATTTTGTAAATCAGCGCCTGAGATTAGCTGTGAGGAAGGATTAGCACCAAGTGCCAATACTAATTTGGAGTATTGGACTGTTTGATCACTGTCAAGCTTAAGAAGTCTGCGGTTTGGCTCTATAAGCAACACTTTGGTCGCTAAGTGTACATTAATTCCTTTTTGTTTATACCAGTTATCATTGCTAAGTAGATTCGGCTTTGTCTTGTCGTTACTAAAACATTTCGAAAGATTAGCCCGGTCGTATGGTAATAAGCTTTCCTCCGAATAAATTTTTATATCGCTTGTTTGATACCCCAAAACAGAAAGCGATTTACACATACGATGGGAGGCCATTCCTCCACCAACAATGACAATTGGATCATCATTATATGATTTATTAATGATACTCATCTCGATAGCATAAAAAAGAAGAAACCTGCGAAGGTATTTTGTCCTTTACGGATTTGATCGTAATGAATTAGTGCTAAAGTTTTATTAAGAGTATAACAATTGGATGATATTCTTTGATAAGTTCGAGCATCCTCCCCTTTAACGTTGTGATTAAGTTTGAGCTGATTCCGCGTCAACTTGTTTCATGGAGAAAAGGTTCTGCGAATCCACGGTGTGGGTTTCGATTCCGCAACTGATTCCGCGGCTGCTTCTTTCATTGTTGTTGCCAAAAGAGTATAGACCTTTATCCAGGCAGTCTTTAGCGAGTCTGTAAATTCTTCTCCAAGACCCTTCCCTAAGGTCCAAATCAATGCGCTACCTACAGTGTCGTAATGAGAATCTTTCACACCATATCCAACATGCCTTACCCCAAGGGCTTTAACAGCAGAAACAATTTTCTCTAAATCACTTAATCCATTCACAGCTACAGTTATCATTGTCATTAATTTTTTACCTTGCTCTTGCATATCTCCTTTGAATAAGGGTTTTAAATTTGGATCTAATTCAAATAATTTGCCGTAAAAAAGTTCCGCGGCTTGATCTGCTATTGGGACACACTTTTCCCAACTTGACTGAACATCTTTAATTTCATCATTTGTTAAACTCATAATATTGTATAATTAATTATTTTCTCATCGACTTGCGTAAAGGACAAAATCGACAGCAGATTTTACCTCGGAGTCTTTCAAGCTGTCATTCCCTCCCCTTGCCGGCATTTCTCCATAATCCCCATAGAATCCTTCTATTGCGTGCGAATATAAGGTCTTAATCGTTTTGTCCAAACGTTTGGCCCATTCTTGCGAATCACCGATTAATGGAGCGCCTCCCAGCCCCTCAAGGTGACAAACTGAGCAAGTTTCTATCCAAATTTCTCGACCTTTAATTAAGTGATTCGAATCCAGAGTTAAACTCATTGGGTCAAAGATTGCGTTTTCAGACTCAGGATTTTTCAAAGAGATATCCAAGTTCAATTCCTCGCTATTATTACATGCAGGTAAGAAGATTAAGCTGCATGCGGTCAAAAAAACTTGTACACACTTGGTCATATTACAGGTGCGTTAGAATGATTCTATAAACTAGTTAACAATGATCTGCCGGTAAACCATTACAACATTGGAATACGAATTACTACTCCGCCCATAACATCCCCTAATGCGAAGTCATCTTTGGGGGTATCTTTATGCTCATTGTGACAATCCACACAGACAGGAGCTACTGCCACGTCGGCATATACACCAACGAAATATTTTTGGTCCCCTAAAACCTCTTCACCATAATAAGGCAACTTTCCTTTATTATCTGCAACAAATTGAAGGCCCTTTTTTTCTACATCAGTTTGCCCTGCCGCGTTAGATTTGTTTATAGGCCACAAAGATTGTAACGAATAACTAAAAGCAGATGTTTTTTCAGCAGTCATTTCAGCCCCCATTCTGAACATTTGAGCAGGCAGAGGCAGCGCTTTGTCATCATTCCAATGCTCGCTAGCTTTCATAACTTTCTCTTGTTTTACTAATCTATTGACTACGTTTTTTGTATAAACTGTTCTATCGTTTTCCAAAACGGTATGTAAAAAATCGGCAACTTTAGTGTATGGAAGTCCAGTTGGTGCCTTGATACTTTGACTTTGCCCGCAGCCAATCACGACTGCTAGTACGACTGCAATTGAAGCTAATGATCCGAGATTTATGCATATCTGTTTGTTTGTATTCAGTTTATATTGTTTATTAGATTCCATAATGTTTTCGTCCTTCGATACAAGTTCAGTGAAGAGAACTTAATCACTTTGCTCTGTTGACTATTTTCTCATTCAGGATTTTTTTGTGCAACTTGAGTGCCAGCGAATTTTTTTGCGTTAAAATATCAATGAAAAAAATTCATTGTTGTAATCAAATAAACCAATTGATCAAGTCTCCATGACTTGACTTTTTTTTAATATTTGTAAATATTTGAATTTGTGGGTTTTACAAATTTTAAACCTTAATTCTTAGCATCGGCAAATGTGAATAGTGGAAAGCAAACAGAAATCTCAATCAAATTATTCCAGAATAAATACTTTTACCTGGGTGAAACTTAATTAGAGGCATTTTCGAGGTTAGGATTGAAGAGGTTCATAAATGTAAAAATATCAACATCGCAAAGTGCAATGCTAACCAGTCTGGCCGTTTTAAGCCAAATAGTCTTTTAACACTTGAAAAGAATTACCAATAACATGAGTGATCAGATTGGTCGAGATTACGAGAGGCTTAAGTAGTTCTGATACCATACAAAAAAAGCGACTAAAATTATGGCTAAGAACGCTTTTCAGCAAGATAGCTGCTGTTCCGCGTTGCCTTGAGTCCAGTCCCCTGAGAATAAATGGAACGGAATGAAGGAGGGGAATACGAGACTGGTGGCGAGGCGGTAGCCCGCACCAGACCGAAAGCGCCGACTAAGCGGAGTTTCACCCTGGGGTATGCCACCCCCTTTGAGGCCCCCCGTTGATATATACCAGACCACACACAATTTTTTGGTGATTTGGAAAAAAACCTTCACTCCTTACATTGACTCTCCAATACGGATGTTCAAGCATCCTCAATAGTGAGAGGGCTTTCTCGTCTATTGATTTGAACAAGTGTTGTTATGATGAGTAACCAACCCCCAAAGTATGCCCTGATAAATCAAATTCACGCTACCGATTGCTTGCTGCAGTCATACGGTGAAATACGCTGAGACGTTGCCACCCGCTGCCCCTGTCTGAGATGAGGATAGACCTTTCACCAGTGGTGCGTGCTGTTGCCCCTCTGATGCGTTTTGACGGCATTGGGGCTGGAATGTTTATGAACAATCCATACACGCGTGAGAGTTCGGTTGAGCCGCCACCCTCGCAAGATTTTAAGTCTTGTGCGGCTCAGGTTGCCCGTTACCACTGGTATCCTACTGGACAAAAAGAGAATGCCCAGTCACTGGTAGCACCACCCCAAATCAGCGTTGCATAAGCAGTTAGCCACCCCCCTATGTAATCTTTTAATCATACCCAAGAGAAAACAGGTTTCCGCATCGCAAAGAAATTCCATGACCACTATTCAAAAACCGAAAGCGCAGAGTGTATGACACAAACAACCAAAGAAAATACAATAGGCCTGATGAAACTCAGGGACGTTTGCCATGAGTATAAAATCATACGATCCCAAGCTGTAAATATAATGGGAAAGATTCCGGTTAAACTTCAGAAGCATCGTGCGAATTGGTTCGCTATCGGGGATGTCCAGAAACTCATGGAAGATCATAGTAGATTGTGGGACCCAGATTATTACGAGGCCGATTGATAGGTCACGTTGAAACTGACTCACGGTAAAAATCAGGCCCACTCCTTCCTCCCCGATTCGGCGGCGGAATTAAACCAGATCTGATGGATCACACGACAACTCCCACTGAAACTCCTCCATCCCACAAAAACACTGATAGCGAGGATCACGAACCCAGCAATCGGCGACACTTTCATCGCTGAGATTCTCCAGATGTTTGAGCAATAGGAACCCCACCATCAAGCGGACTGGTTTCGCGGGGCGGCCGGTAGCGCTGTAGTGCTCACCAAAAGCTACCCCCCCGGGGGAAGCTTGTCGGCCAGTTTCTTAAGTGGCTGTCTGGGATCCAACTGCTCGGCCGAGGCCGGCATGAGAAATGACTTCTGAGGGGAACAAAGCCTCTTGGAATTCATCGATGCATTTCCACCAGGTTTTCACCATATTCTCAACAATGCCGGTCGAAATGACGAGTATCATTATGCCTAAACCCCTATTTTATTGAGCACTTCTCTGTTTTTCAGGGGCGACTACCTGCACTATCAGAATGACTAGGCCGTTGCCGTTTTCCGTTCAACATCCACCCGATTGGCGTGTAACGGACAAACAGATGATAGCTGGCTAAGAGGAGGACCGTGATGACGGCAGTCGACAAGGTGAACTTTGTCCATGCCCCCAGTGCCCAATCTTGCATCCACACTTGAACCAGGATCACAATCGGGAAATGAATCACGTAGAGCCAGTAGGATGAATCCGAAATATAGCGAATTCTTCGACTCTCTCTCGTAATCACCGCTCGAAAGAGGCCTATAAATCCGATCGACATGGCCCACGCGAAGGCTGCCTTAAAAGCAACGCCAAGCCCCCAACGGGTCGCCTCGGGAATCGATTCTGAATAGGCGGAAAGCGCCAGACCACTCGTCGATAGGCCCGCAGGAAAGAGGATCAACATTCCGAAAGCTAGGACCCAGGGCCAGTATCGCCCGAGCCGTCCCTTCTGGTCATCGGCATCGTAGTAAAAGGCTCCGAAAAAGAAGAAGATTGCATAGTAACCCAAGATAACCCAGTTCGGAACGAAATCGGATGACGTATCGGGCCCGAAGAAATCGAAAGGCCGTCCCATCTGGTATTGTGGAATCATCGTTAATCCGATGAACAGGACCACAGCCAAGGGAGAGCAAACCCAAGCGGAAGAAACACGCCCCCGAACAATCCATTTGGCCACTACGGCGTAAAGGACAAAGCCAACCGCGAGCAAACAGAGATACCAAAGAAACCAGAGATGCACGAAACTCGAGAATCCAATCTTGGCGAGCCAGAGTCGGAGACTAAACGGTTGAGCTTTAGGTGTGAAACCGTTCTCAGCCATCAACGCGAGCACTTCCGCGCGCCCCTTGCGGATGGCCTCCCTCTCAAGGTCAATTTGCATCTGCTCCGCAATGAAGACGGCAAAGTCCATGGGAGCACGGGCCGCATCGGCTGCCATGTCGGCGTCCGGGCCAAGGATTTCAAGATCAACCCCACCTTCAATGAGTGCCGCCGCGGAAGCAGTTTGTCCCAAAAAAGCAGCCCCATGCAGCGCGCCCCTTTTGTCTCTGTTTCGTTGGTTGGGATTCGCTCCGGCATTCAATAGGAGCTGAACACACTCCGTTTCGCCACGAATCGCCGCGTAAGCCAGAGCCGACATCCCAGACTCCGGATGGAGCTCCGCAAACTCAATTCCTTGATCCAACGCAGCCTGAAGCTTATGCAAATCCGATTGTTCAATTGCCGCCCAAACGGAAGCCGCAGCCCGAGGATTCTCGCCTCCTTCTAAAGTGTTCAGGATTCGCTTTCGACCTTCGGCAACCGTGCCTCGATCGAACGGAATGGAGAACGTGTTGACAACCCATTCGGTAACTTCCCATGGAGCCAGCGCAGATTCCTTCGCTGTTTCACCGCGGGTATTGGTCGCTTCGGCATCGATGCCTGCTTCGAGAAGAATGTCGGCGATCGTCACACGCCCTAGAAAAGCCGCACTATGCAGGGCTGTTGTGCCGTCCTTGTTCTTCTGTTCTAGATCGGCCCCGTTCTCGAGCAAGATCTTCACGATTGCGTCTTGTCCAAATAACGCAGCCGTTGAGAGCGGCGTTGTCCCCAACTCGGGATGCAGTTCAGAGAGGTCGGCTCCTTCGTCCAAGAACCGCGTCAAACTGGAAGGGTCGCCTTGCTGGATAGCCGTCCAAAAGTTCTTCACCACAACATTGAGAGGACTCGAATTGACTACAGGTTTGGAACGAGGCACCGAGAACGCATAGCGGATCGCCCAATTCGAAGCCGGCACGACCGTGAAGCACATGAGGACGAGGGGCAAAAAGACTCGTCGGAAGCGGTGACCAATCATTGCACCAAAGCCCCGTCGACGCCACATCATCGCCGTGAAGAAGCCGCTGAGAATAAAAAACAAGGGCATGCGAAAGCCATGTACCCAGTACATCAAGATCAAGGGGCCCTTACTTTGGTTCACGTCTTGAACGAACCAAGGAAAGCCGACCGCCAGAGAGTGGGCGATGTGAAATCCGATTCCGAGTAACATAGCGCTCGCACGAAGGGCGTCGAGATCGTGGCGACGCCTATTGGAACTTAAGGGTGTTGCAGGCATAAAAATGTCTACTATCCCGCCCCAATGTTACGGCCTCATGACCATTCTGTTGCATTTGATCAAGAAATACTCATCAATGTCCTGTGCCGAAGCTCCTAATAAGACATCAAATTTGAAATAACCTATACTCGATGGAGTATAATTAATTGAGTTAGTAGTCCTTAAAAATGCCGAAAGCCTCATTTTTTGGGACTTAAATGAATGGTACTCCTGCCGGGACTCGAACCCAGATCGACGGTTTAGGAAACCGATGTTCTATCCAGTTGAACTACAGGAGCGCGCCGGTGTTGAGAATTAGCATGCCGGATTTGATTTGCGAAGCCAAAAGGTGCTGGATCTTGAAATTCTTTGGGTTTTTGAGGTTATTTGCGTTTGTTTTTAGTGAGCTTCTGCACTTGACGTATCAGGATGGGGAACGCCGGTTCGGTCATTCCGTGACCGTATCCCTGCAATTCATAGAGAGTGGTCGATTTATGGCCTGCGACTTTCATCATGCGCATCATGTAAGCGTTTTCTTCGTATCGACCCAGTAATTCGAGTTCTCGATCACCCGTGATGAGGACCAGAGGGGGAGCGTCTGCTCTCACATGAAAAAGCGGAGCCATTGCATCAATCACAGGTTGTTCCCCTGCGATGCCTCTTTCTTCCCGAACGGTGAAATGAGTGATGGTGTGCCCACTGAATGGGATCAGGCCAGCTATCGAGTTCGCATCAATGGCATGCACGTCAAGCCACTGCTTGTCCAACCCGATCATGGATGCCAGATAAGCTCCGGCAGAATGACCGGAGACATAAATTAATTCAGGATCGCCGCCAAATGTTTCAATATTTTGGAACACCCACGCCACTGCCGCCGCAGCATCTTCGATATAGACAGGGCTTTTTACCTTGGGAAACATCCGGTAGTTAGGGGCGACAATAATCATGCCCTGCCCCTTCAATCTTTGAGGTATCTGCTTTCGACCACTGCGCAATCCTCCTCCATGAAACCATACGACCGTAGGTGCGCGATCGACATTGTCTGGTACATAAATGTCCAATTTGCAGCGCTCGGCTACGTAATCATCAGGGCCTGCTTGCTGATCGCTGCGATATGGGATATCACGCTGCGATGCTGGATTTGACGCATTCTGAGCGACCACTTGCTCGCTTGTACTTGTAATTGTGACGATTACAATCAAAGAAAAGATGATTGGGTGTCGTACAAATTGGTGGATCATATTCATTTTGTTGAGAAATTGAAATAGGCATGCTGGGATCAATGGGTAATGACCCCTCCCTCACCGGGCGACTCCTGATAATTCATGTAAGCGAGGTAGGCCATCATCATGCAAAGAAAAACACGATCGAGCTGGAGGGCCCATAGGGCAACCAGACTGGCAACAATGACCCCCACCCACCGCACATTTTCTCGGCGTGAAGGCCCCATGAAATCTCGGAATATCTGCCCACCATCCAGCGGTTGAATGGGGAGAAGATTCAGGACAGTCCAAACGGTGTTGATCCAGACCATGACACTCAGGACATAAGCCAGGACGGGCGAACTCGAGAGAACCAGTGGCAGCAACATAAATGCAGCCAAGCCCAGGATCAGACTGGCGAGCGGCCCGGCAAAACTGACAAACATGCTTTGGTTTCTGGAGAAGTAGCCACCAGGAAGGGTCGTCACGCCACCAAAACCATGTAAGTGAATACTAGGGACTGCACCGTATTTGCGCCCGGCAAGGGCATGTCCCAATTCGTGCACCATGATGGAAATGAATGCAGCCACCATGAACAGCAGCGGCGCCAGTAACTGGTCCGCTCTGTCCAGGTTGATGCCGCCCCCCAGCAGGAACATGGTCAGCCAAAACCACCAATGAACCGTGACAGGGAAGCCCATGAATTGAAATCGCCACATATTAGGACTGAGCTTAATCGCTCTGCCGTATGAGCACAAGAAACGGTTCTCCCTGTTCCATCATCAAAAACGCATCTGTTGCCCATTTGATTCAATGAAAGCGGCAGATTACAAATCATATGATTGGGGTCAAGTCGGCGGCTCATTCGGCGGAAACCTTGAACAAGTTGACTTTTGGTGTTTTTCGAGTTGAATCATGCTTCCGGGCAGTTGATTTCCGGGTTCATGCAATCATGATGATAACACAAGCGCTAACTCGACGAGAACGATTTACAAAAGCCTGTCGCTGCGAGCCCACAGATCGCCCTCCCATCTGGATGATGCGGCAGGCAGGACGGGCTTTGCCCGAATACCGAGAGGTCAAGAAGAAGCACAGTTTTGTCGAAATCGTACAGACACCGGAACTTGCCACCGAAGTCACTCTACAACCCATACGTCGCTTTGGGTTTGATGCGGCGATCCTGTTCAGTGACATCCTGGTCATTTGCGAGGCTTTGGGCCAGAGCTATTCGTTTCGCGAAGCAGGGGGTATCGAGATGGCTTACAAGGTGAACAATGCCATTGACGTGGAGCGATTGAATGTCAACGGAGCAGTGGAACGATTGAATTATGTCGATCAAGCGGTGCGCATGATCCGCCGCGAACTGGACAAGGATACCGCTTTGATTGGTTTCAGTGGTTCTCCCTGGACTCTGGCAAATTTCATGATGGAGGGCGGAAGTTCCCGGGAATTTGTTCAGGCTAAACGAGCGATGTATGCGGAACCCGCCTTGTTTGAAAGTCTCTGCCGAAAGTTAACCGACGTCATCGTGGACTACCTGAACATGCAGATTGCAGCAGGAGTCGACGCAGTGCAGATTTTCGATACCCTTGGAGGCACACTTTCCGGCAATCAGGTTGAGAAAGGCTCCCTGAAATGGATCCGCGAGATCGTCAGTCGACTGGACAAATCGGTCCCAGTCATCGTGTTTTCAAAAAGCACCCGAGATTGGAAAGCATTGGCAGAAACGGGCGGTCAGGTTCTGGGGGTCGACTGGGCAGAATCTCTCCCCGCCGTTGCTTCGCAGCTGGCAAAGAACGTGGGCGTTCAGGGCAATCTTGATCCTACCGTACTGGAAACCTCACCGGAGGTTGCCATTCGCGAAACAAAGCGTATTCTTGAAGGCATGAAAGATCGTGATGGATTTGTGTTTAATCTTGGACATGGCGTACGCCCCTCATCTCAAGTCGAGTTGATGCAGGCTGTCGTCGAAACGGTTCAATCATCGACCCGTCCACCCAGGGAGGAAACATGAAAGTCGATCTCGATCTAATACGCAAATACAACGTCCCGGGACCACGCTACACCTCGTATCCACCCGCCACTCATTTTACGGATGAAGTGGACAAGGATGCCCTGATGGAGAGTATTCGTAAAAACAACGAGACTCAGCGCGATCTGTCCCTCTATTATCACCTCCCGTTCTGCGAATCACTCTGCTGGTTCTGTGGATGCACAACCGTGATTACCAAGGATCACAGTCGCAGCGAAAATTACCTGAACCACATCGATCGTGAAATGGACCTGATGCGAGAGCATCTTAATCCGGATCGCAAAGTCGTTCAGGTTCATCTGGGAGGCGGAACTCCCACCTTTTTAAAGCCTGATGAATTACGCCGACTGGGCAACCACATACGGGAGCGGTTTCAATTTGGCGAAAGGGTGGAAGCCGGCGCTGAGATTGATCCTCGGCGCATTACACGCGACACCATTCAGGCTCTTAAAGATGCAGGATTCAACCGTGCATCCATGGGCGTGCAGGATCACAACCCCGAGGTTCAAAAAGCCATCCACCGGATTCAACCCTACGAAATGACCAAACAGGCCATTGATTGGTTGCGAGAATGTGATTTTGAATCATTGAATGTCGATCTTATCTACGGACTCCCTTATCAAACGGTCGATTCATTTGAGAAAACACTCGAAGATACCCTGAAACTTCAACCGGACCGACTCGCTGTCTTCAGCTATGCACACGTGCCATGGATCAAACCTGCACAGAAAATCCTGCAGGAACGCATGGAATTACCGTCGCCCGAAACCAAGTTGGAACTGCTCAAGCTGACCATTGAGAAATTGACATCCGAAGGATATGTTTACATCGGAATGGATCACTTTGCCAAAGAGGATGATGAACTCACCGTTGCTCAGCGAACGAAGACCCTTCAAAGAAATTTTCAGGGATACAGCACAAAGGAAGGCGTCGATATTTATGCATTCGGCATGTCCTCCATTTCACAGTCGCAAGACGCCTACTGGCAGAATCTGAAGGAATTACCTGATTACTGTGCTTCCGTGGATGAAGGGAAGCTCCCCATACAACGCGGCTATATCCTGACTGAAGATGATCATCTGCGACGAAGGACGATCATGCGATTGATGTGTGATCTGGAACTTGACTATGCAAATATGTCTGAATTGCTGGGATTGGACTTCGGGTCCACTTACGCACAGGAGCTCGATTCGCTCAAGAATATGGAAGAGGATGGACTGATTCATAAATCCGCTACAGGCCTGACGGTGACCGAATTGGGAAGGCTCTTGATCCGCAACATTGCCATGCAGTTTGATGGTTATCAGAACGAGCGAAAAGAAGGCCGGTTCTCAAAGACTATTTAAATCACGCTTACATGGGAAATCCGAATAAAACCATCGCCATTCTTGGAGGAGGCATCACAGGATTAACCGCGGCTTACGAACTTCTTAAGCTAGGACACAAACCAACAGTTTTCGAATCCTCCCCGAGAATAGGCGGCGCGATCGAAACTATTCGGCAGAACGATTTTCTGGCCGAATGTGGACCCAACACCTTACTCGAAACGTCTCCGAGAATAAGTAATCTCATCAGCGATCTTGGATTGGATTCCCGTAAAAGGTATGCCAACCCGTCAATGAAGAATCGCTACATCATCAAGGGAGGCAAACCTGTTCCAATGCCTCTCTCGCCGGGGCAGTTTGTGACTACGAAGCTTTTTTCACTGGGAGCAAAATTAAACCTGATCAAAGAACCTTTCATTGCCCCTTGCCCCTCCGAAACAGAAGAAAGCCTGGCAGCGTTTATTGTTCGACGTCTGGGTCAGGAATTCCTCGACTACGCAATCAACCCTTTCGTGGCTGGGGTCTATGCAGGGGACCCTTCCAGGTTATCCGTGCAACACGCCTTCCCAAAACTATACGCCCTGGAGCAAAAATATGGTTCCATGATCAAAGGCCAATTCTTTGGTGCACGAGAACGAAAAATACGGGGGACTGTCTCCAAGGATAAGGCCAAGTTGGTTTCTTTTGATCAAGGACTTGAGGTTTTGGTCGATGGATTGGGTCAGAAGATTGGAGACACGATCAACATTTCAACCGTGATCGAATCAGTCGAAAAGGATGAAAAAAAATGGATTGTTCAAGGCAGGAAGATCAGGGAGAAATTTGACGCCGTCATTACTGCCATACCAACCCACCGGATGACAAACATGACTTTCCGAGATGAGTCAGATCTCGATTTGTCGATCTTGAGGGATATTATCTATCCACCAGTAACCAGCGTGGTCATGGGCTTCAGACGTGACCAGATAAGGCACTCACTGGAAGGGTTCGGCATGCTTGTACCCAAGGTCGAAAGAAAAAATATCCTTGGCACGATCTTCTCGTCTTCCCTTTTTGAAAATCGAGCGCCTGAAGGTTACGTCACGTTGAGCACTTACATTGGAGGTATGCGACAACCTGATCATGCATTGCTCGGTGATCAAGAAATGGATCGCTTGATTCTTAAGGATCTTGAGGCACTATTGGGTGTGCGTGGAGAACCTGCTTTTATCAATCGCAGAGTCTGGAAAAAAGCAATCCCTCAATACACCGTGGGGTACGGTAAAATACTGGATCGATTCAACGAGCTGGAGGCAGCGCACAGTGGTCTGTTCTTTGCGGGACATTACCGCAATGGAATCTCGCTGGGTGACTCGATTCTAGCTGGGCTGGATGTCACTCACCGCATCAATCAACAATGACAGAAGACATGAGCAAACAAGGCGTTCTATTGGTAAACCTGGGCTCTCCGGATTCTACGGAGATCCCAGACGTCAGGAAGTATCTGAATGAATTTTTAATGGACGGCAGGGTCATCGACTATCCTTGGCTTCTCCGAAGATTCGTGGTCAACATGGTGCTGCGCAAGCGCCCAGCGGCTTCGGCAGAGGCCTATGAAAGTATATGGACGGAAGAAGGTTCTCCTCTGGTAGTGACCAGCCGGAAGGCCACGAAGCATCTCGAAAAACAAATTGATTTACCCATCGAGCTGGCAATGCGCTACCAGAACCCATCCATTGGCTCAGCTCTTGAAAAACTAGCAAAGCAGGGGGTCGATGATCTTCTCCTCATTCCATTGTTCCCACACTACGCAATGAGTAGCTTTGAAACCGCGGTGGAACGGGTCAAGGAACTGATATCAAAGAACCACAAGGGCATGTCATTGAAGGTTCAACCTCCGTATTACGATCACGAAGGATATATTGAAGCCCTGTCGAATTCCATGCGCCCTTACCTCGAAGAACCTTTCGACAAGCTACTTTTCAGCTACCACAGCATTCCCAAACGACATGTCACCAATTATAATGCCCAGACCAAGTCGCATTGCTTGAAAACGGAGGATTGCTGCGAGGGATGTCATCCTGTTCACGATGTATGTTACCGCGCACAGTGTCTTAAAACCACTCAGGCTGTCGTGGAGCGACTCGGACTGAAACCTGAGCAATTTGCCATTTCTTTTCAAAGTCGCCTGGGTCCGGAAAAGTGGCTTACCCCGACCACCGAAAACGAGCTGGACAGATTTGCGAAAGAGGGCATTAAAAAATTACTGGTCGTCTGCCCCGCTTTTGTTTCCGATTGTCTGGAGACACTTGAAGAGATCGGAATACGAGGCAAGGAAGAGTTTATCTCCAAGGGAGGTGAATCCCTGCAACTTATTCCCTGCATGAATGAGAGTCCAGAATGGATCAACGCACTGGAGAGCATGGTTAAGGATTTTACGGGAGATCAAGTCGGTAAAGTTTAGTTGGAACGAAAGAATTACTTCAAAAGCGACTCAATCTGTGAATCCATTTCGATGGATTTCGTCTTGGAGGCATCCAGCGTCAATCCCATGGCCATTCCCGGGCGCAGGTGCCCTATGTGGGTCAACCAGGTATCACAAAGCATTCGTTGCTTGGATTTGATCAAGGAGACGCATTCCGTTTCTTTCCCCAAGAAAGATGTGACCATGGCTTCCGCAGAACTCCATGCTGAGAAATCGTCCGATGCGCCCAAGCCTTCCAGTATCAACTGGGCAGTCAACCAGTGTGCTTGAGCATTCATGTGGACACCGTCACCCGCAAAATGGAACGAAGGATCACTTTGCCGCCTCAGGAGCAGAGCAGCTTTCATCGGTCCATGAATATCAATGACATTCCATCCTTCACTGCGCATTGCGATCAACCATGCTGCATATAGGTTGAGCACCTCGTCATATCCTGCATAGGGTCCTGAATATGATTTTAAACCTGCCGGCAAGGTACGCTTTGAAATCGGTAATGGATCAAACACCGGTGGCGTGAGATGAATCATTTCTGCACCTGACGCGCGAACGCGATCTCGAAGCCTGCGCATACCGACTTTGTATGCCTCAAATCTGTCAATACCGTAAGGGTGATAAATCCCGCAGTTCATTCCATAACAGGCCAGAACAATTTCAGGCTTGATCTGCTCAAGCGTTCGATCCAGGCGCTCGTGCAAATCTGGTCGAGGAAAGTTCCCCCCGGCATGTCCCTTTTCCGATAAGCCCGAAACAGTTTCACTGGGCAATCCAAGGTTGAGGATCTCGAGACTCTGATCTGGAAATTTTAATTGAAGATAGGCTTCGAGGTAAGCCACATATTGACCTCCATAGGTAATACTGTCACCCAGCACGAGTACACGTTTTTCAGTTAAATCAGACCATTGGATTTCCCCTGCCTTTGATGCAAAGGTCGAGCCCAGCAAACATAAGATGAAGGTGATTTTTGCCAGGATACCTTCTCCAATCTGAAGGCGCCCATAAGACTTGCTATAGGTTTTCATATTTTAATTTGCTTGTGAGATCTACAATCCCACATCCATGCGATCATTGTGAGAAGCATCCATTAATCGTTTCATTTCAGCTACGATTAATGGATATTGCGCGCTGACGTCCACTTTTTCTCCCAGGTCCTGACTCAGATCGTAAAGCTCGGTAGAGCTATTTTGGCTGCGACGCATATTACGTTGAACAGCCTTCCAAAAACCTTTCCGCATAGCACGCTTTCCTCCCTGCTCGTAGAATTCCCAGTAAAGGTGAGGATGCTTTTTCTGCTGACCACCATCACCCAGCAAAGTGGGGACAAAACTGATACCATCGGTGTCAGCGACGCCTTTTCCCGCAATCTCTGCCAATGTGGGCAGTATATCCTGAAAGCCCGATATGTGGTCTGATTCAAGTCCAGGACGAATATGACCAGGCCATTGTACGATCAATGGAACGCGTATCCCCCCCTCGTAGAGGTCCCTTTTCATTCCTCTGAGCGGGCCGTTGGAATCGAAGTAGTTCATCTTGTGCCCTCCTTCCTGGTGCGGGCCATTGTCACTTGAAAAGAGAACAAGCGTGTTTTGTGCCAGACCAAGTTCGTCCAATCGATCCAGAATACGCCCCACATCTGAATCGATGATTTCAATCATACGAGCAAATCCTTTCTCCTGATCTGGCCATTCCTTTTGAGCAAACGGTCCATGATCCGGAACTTCCATACCATTCTTACCAGCTCGCACATCCCCCCCAGCCTCGTTGTTGGCGTGTGGAATATTCATCGCGAAATAAAGAAAAAAGGGTTCATCGCGATGCTCCTCAATATATCGAAGCCCGGCTTGAGTGATCAATTCGGGTGCATAATCTGCTTTCTGAGATGCGACACCACGTCCTTCGCGCTCGACCGGTCGATCGTAATCACGGTAGACGCTGTTGCGTAATTTCACTTTAACCCCATTTTCGACCAACCATTCGGGGTAAAAGTTGTGAGCGTGGAACATGTTCACATAACCATAAAAGTAGTCGAAACCATGACGTTGTGGATCGTCTAGAGGAGGTGGATGACCTATCCCCCATTTACCGACACAACCGGTCGCATACCCAGCGTCCTTTAAAACTTCGGCAAGAGTGATGTCCTGCGAACGGAGCAACGATTTATCGTTACCCCTGATTTGGGCGTGGCCTGTATGAAGCCCAGTCATCAACACACATCGGGAAGGGGCACAGACCGTGGATCCTGCGTAGTGCTGTGTAAAGCGCATTCCCGATCTTGCCATTCCATCAAGACGTGGAGTGCGAAGAGTTTGTTGCCCGTAAGAACCCAAATCCCCAAAACCCAGATCATCTGCCAGTATATAGATGATGTTTG
>CESS01005179.1_pt1 | contig 21553 bp, 27 predicted proteins | sample 326931 | NCBI WGS metagenome assembly CESS01 (sample SAMEA2591098, study PRJEB7988) | marine metagenome | biome: marine biome (ENVO:00000447); feature: deep chlorophyll maximum layer (ENVO:xxxxxxxx); material: saline water (ENVO:00002010), including plankton (ENVO:xxxxxxxx) | depth 55 m
ACGTTTTTCTCGGTCAGCCATAGTACGTTCCATATCAATACGTGAAATATCTTCTAAATAAGCTTTGTCAGCATTCCTTCTAGCAGTCTCGTTTGCATTAGCTTTAGTTTGTGCTGCTGCTCTATCATCTTGATACTGCATAACTGTTCCAGCTACTTGTACTGCTGCTATTGCTAATTGTGGACTACACATCTTTCATATCCTTCATTACTAATAAAAATTTACGTTGTTCATGTCCGTAGTTAAGTTCTTGTTTTGGCTCAAAGCCGCAAAACTGTAACCACTTTAAAGATTTCCAATTTCGTTTATCTACAAAATTGTATAGGAAGTCATACGACTTACCCATTTCATTTACCCAGTATCGACTTTCTTTTAAGAATGTTCTGCCGATAACTTGTATATTGTCAGTGGCAAGCATCCACGCTACGCCAAAAGTATCATCATTAAGAGAAGGGCATACACCAAACATTCCAATAATGTCATCTTCAACATCATGGATAATACTATAAGTTTGTGAGCCTTCATAAGTAAAAGGCATTACTAAAGCTTCTAATGGAGACACGTTGTCTGAAGCTCTTATTTCTCTTACATCATCTTTTCTTATATTCTTATGTAAAAGCAAAGCATCATTTAATTGAGCTTCCCTAACTCTAGGGTTTTCTATTTTCACTAACCTCTCCTTGAACGTGTATGATAAAACCCCTCAATATCTGCTGCTGCAATGTATGTTGGTAAGTGAGAATCATTTTTTAATTGCAGCGTAAATTTAGTATTCTCAGCTTGTATTGGTACTCGCAATGCACCGCTACTTATACTTGGTCTATCAATTAAAGTTGTTGGAAGACCAATTACATATCCAGTAAATTGTTTCACTAATGTATCTCTGTTGTCAGGAGTTACTTCTGCTCTAAAATAACCAGTGTCTACAAAATCAAATGTAATATATTTTATTTGATAACGCCCATTTGTTATTGAAATAGTACCTCTGCTACTTTCTTCACGAATAAATTGTGGAGACAATTCGTAAGTGCTCGTAAAAGTTGTCCCTATATATAATGAAGTATGATTACCTTCAACAGTGTAGGTTGAGCCTGAAGTATTAACAGTAATTAAATTAGTTCCTGTAGTAGCATTTACTGCTAATAAATTAGTTAATGCTCCATAAGGTGACGTAAAAGTGGATTTACCAGTGCTTGCACTATATGTAGCTGATACTGTCGCACGTTTATCTAAATAAATATTAAAACCAAGAGAAGGTATTTTAAGGTTACGTAAATCAATTCTATATAATTTTGTGTTAGTACCTTCCGCAGTAAATAAATAAATAAAACTATCTGTACCTAATCCGCCTAAGATTTTTACACCTTCTAATTCCCAAAAGGACCAAGAAGATTGTACTTTTTCTGCATTATCAAAGAAATATTTATATACGTATATTCTATTACCATGCGTAGTAGTCACAGCACTACTTGTGGTATAAGGAGCTGTTTGACTATCAGCCGTATCTGATGCAATAACGCATAATGTATCTTCAATATTGTTACTTATTATTTGATAACCATTTTCAGGAATTAAATCCTGTACACCAACAGTAATATCAATACCGTCATTAGTTAAACTATCTTCATCTGAATAATATTCTCTTATCGCAGTATTATCATTTCTATCTTGTGCAAAGTAGGCATACTTACCAGCCGTTACAGGACGCACATTTCTATTATGCTCAAAACTAGATACTAAATTTAAGATAGCAGTTAAAGGAGATATGGCAGTGTTACCTGAGCTATCTAATTTATATTGTCCATTATCAGAAAAGAGTAACAGTGTGTCATTAAAAGCAACTGAGCTACGTAATGTATTAACTGTCGTTCCTGATGCAGCAATATCTATAACATCTGTATCTAAAACTTGTGTTGCAGTAGTTACAAAATAATTAAAGTAAGAAGTATTTTCAGATAGTATTAAATTCTCACCTGATAAAAACCCTAGTCTGTTTTTGTAGAAAGTAACATTTTGTATAGTTCTATTTACAAAACTTGGGTCAGGGTTAGTTGTACTGTTGCCACAATCTCTATCAGTATAATCTAATTGTTTAAAAGTAAATGTACCGTCATTATTATTTACTAATGCGTGTGGCATTGTTGAATTATCTAAACCTACTGAAGTAGAAGGAGCAATACACTCAGCCCACACTCCGTCATTTTCAAATTTTACGTAGTAGTCTGTAAGAGTATCCCCTTCATCACCAGTAATTTGTAAAATAGTATTAGGCTTTGCATAGTACGGTAATGCTGAAAAGTCTTGTACTTTGTCTCTTAAGACATACATAGAAGTGTTACCAGCACCGTCTGAGGTTGTTATTGTATAACTAGCGTTACCGTCTGTTGGTTTACCGTAGATTAATGAAGTATATTTTTCAAAAGTAAAATGACTAGAAATACCTGAGTAGTTAGCAAGTCCTTGTGTTGTAGATACGGTTGCTCCAGTATCTTTATTAATTACTTTAAATCCGATTTGTGACGCATTAGCGTTCCAATCAGTACTTGAAGTTCCATATAATAATATGTCTGCAATTTTATCTGTGTCTCTAAATTCACTATCAGTTGTAGCATCATTACCTGAAGGCATTTGAAATTGTACTTCTAATTCATTAGCCATGTTAGGATGTTTAATAGCAACTTTATAGGTACGTCCGTAGTTTGTGGCTTTTGTATAAATTTGAAACTCTTCTACTTTAGCAGCAGAAGTTGTACTGTCTGCTAAAACGGTCTTGCTTCTATTAACTACAAAAGTAAAGTCAGCTACATTAACACATCTAAACGTCTCTTTGGGTGTTGTTGAAGTTAAGTAGGAAGTGCCATTAGGGTAGGAAACAGTTTTTTCATTACCGTCTAAATCAAATACTCGCACACCACCATTAAAAAAAGCACAGAAATATTTATTGTTTTCATCTCGTTGTATTTCCCACACATAACTTGTATTTGGAAACACTTGTGAGTTATCTAAGGTTGCAATATATTCTAAAGGGGGACGCTTACATAATCCTTCCACAATTTTAGACTGCATATTAATTTGTTTAGTACCTTGATTTAAACCTCTTTGGGTAGGTGTTTGCTGACTAATACCATTAATAAAATTGGGAATGGTTTGTGAAACTAAAGGCATTAGTAAGTCCTTCTAGGTGTTCTATTTATTATTGAATATGTATTAGCATCTCCTTCTAGTAAATTAACATCTCCACTTCTTGCATCTGATTGTTGTAAATTAATTAAAGCATCACTTTCATCTTGCTGTGCAAACTTAACTATATCTCCAGCACCAACAAATCGAGCAGCAAATCTTCTTGCAGCTTGAGCTGTAATGTAGCGTCTTGCATATTCAGGGATTGTTTCAAAAGGCTCGACAGTTACTATGTCTATAGTAGGAGCTGTGGTGAAAATATCTGTGTCTCTATCAAGGTCATAAAGAAAACCGTCTCGGAACACAATATTCATGTAACGAAAATTTGTTACATTGGCATCAACTTGGATAATGTTAGATGCTAGGGGAATTTTAGAGTCATCATCAATGGTGACTACTTTGTTGTAAACAGTATTAAAGTTCCAGCCTTGTGACTGTACTGACATACTCGTTTCATCAAGAATATTTTTAGCGACAGATACGTCTACATTTGTAACACCTGTAATTGTATTAACTGGAGCTTCACCAATCATACTTAACATAATGTTTACAGCTTGTAGTTCGGTAGTAGGAATTATTTGTGTCATATCTCTCTCTCAAAAGTAAGGGCAGAGCAAGTCTGCATAGTGATAAATCTTGATGCCCTTACTAGTTTGTTGTGGTATTAATTAAGCTTACGCTTCTTTAATTCCAACAGCAGCTTCAGGTCGAAGTACGCCATGTCCCATAGCATATTTCGCTACCATTAGCGTACCTTGTCTTCTTATGTCGTATTCTGACTCAACAGCCAAATCCATAAGTTTAACTGTACCAGCAGCAGACGGGTGTGATACCAGTGCTACATAGTTAGTTAAATTTACAGCTTGAGGGTTTGAGCCGCCAGCAGTAGCTGAACCTTGTTCTACGCCTGAATTAACGTTAGAAGATACAAAATGAGGTGTTGGAATTAATTCAATTCCAGCAACTTTCATAATTTTACCTTCTTTAACACCGCCATTGTCTCCGCCTGAGAAGTCAATGTTTACAGCATTAGTAGCGTTAGCCATTTTGTAGTACTCTTCAGTTCTTAAGAAACATTTACGTCCTTCTTTTGGAACGTAATTGTCATCAAGAGCTTTCGCAGCATCAAACAGTGAGTCAATCATTGCATTAGCAGCAGTTGCGTCAGTTGCAGAAGCAATACCAGTATCTGTAAGAACAGTACCAGCACCATATCCTGAGTCACTAACGTTAGCTGAAGCTTGTGCAGCTTGACCGATTGTTTGTAGAACGTGTTTATCTTTTTGGAAAGCTAGTGCTCTACCGATTTCAGTAGAGTACGCACTTCTCACGTCCCAATGGTTTTTAGCTTCTTCAATGTTCGATAAGAACACAGAGCTAAGTAGTAGGTCATTAATAGTAATAACCTTTTCGTTGTGGTTTACGTCACTACCAGTGATTTCTGAGCCAGCCGTGTGATACGCAGCACCAACTCTACCCATTACTGGGAAGGTTGCTGATTTTCCGTTAGAAATACTTCTAACCATTTCCGCACCGTCTGTTACTGAAGCTCTGTCAAAAGAAGTTAATACTTCTCCAGCAAAAACTTTCAGAAACAAAGCATCTTCAGAGCCACTAGCATTTACTTTACCCACACTTACAGGGCTTGCATTTGCCATAGTTTTTCCTTTTGTTGATTGTTTGTTTATTGAAAGCCATTACATCTTGACTAATTAAATAACAGATTGTCCTTCCGCAGAAGGGTCAGTATTATTATTCAATTTGTTTTGGCAGTTGCCACCTAAAAAGGTCGCACAACTATATTATAATTTACTCGCAGCTATTTTTGATTTAACTAAAGACTGATAAGCTGGGTCTTTAGAATATCTTGGGTCGCTCATAGCCACAGTTACTTCAGCCCAAGAATTATAAGCATCAGCTTGTGGTGTTGTGCCTTTACCTTTTACAAGGCTAGGCTCACTTCCGTTAGCTTGCTCGTATCGGGCTTTAAGTCCTAACACCGCTAACTTTACAGTCTCTAAGTCTCCACTATTTACTTGAGAGTTGTAAGCAGTCTTTTCTTCGGCTGTCATATTTTGACCAGCCCATGAAGTCATTTCACTATAACCTTCATCACCACCTACTAAGCCTTTAACTTCACTTTCTTGTGAAGCCTTTACAGCATTTTGACCAGCAATGAATTGGTCTACATAATCTTTTGGAATACCAGCTTTAGCTAAAGCTTCATAACTTGTTTCAGCTAGTGTACCAGTAGTATCAAATTCTTGTTGTAATGTTCCCATATCTAAGCCAGCACTTTCAACAGCTTTATCAGCTATCTCCATATCTGATTTAGTATCTTCTTTAATAGGCTCAGGAGTTTCAGGATTAGGTTGTCCTAATTTATTTTCTAACTCTCCATAAGCTTTTGCCATTTCTTCAGGGCTATTAAATTTTTCAGGCAGCCATTCAGGTTTGGCTTGTTCAACAGGAGCTTGCTCTTCAGGCTTTTCACTTGTTGTTTTATTTTCATTTATTTCTACGGTTTCTACCATTTATTTTTCCTTTGTTATACTAGGTCTAAAGAAATACAATTTAACTCAATGTTATTAAGATAATATTTCTTACCTTCTATTTCATATTCCCCAAAATATTCAGCAGCACTAAACTCAACTTCTTTATAATTTTTTACTATAAATTTTAGACAAGATAATTCTGAATTAAATTGTTTTAGTTGATAGTGGGATTCAACAGGTGGTTCTAATAAATTAAAACTTAGGACCACACCTATGAACCAAGCTGTCATTCTTGCTTACTTAAATTGTTTGCCACTGGAGCAGCAGCAGACACAGCAGCATCTACACCACCTTGCATCATTTGTTGTTGCATCATCTGTTCTTGTTGAGCTTGTTGCTCTTGCTGAATTTGTTCTTGGCTTTTAATTAAGCCGTCTGTATCTATTCCTAGACCAGTTGCAATTCTTGTAATTAAATCTGAAGGATTTATAGTTTGTACAATCTCAGGAGTAACTTGTGCTAACCCAACAATCTGTCCTACAAACTCGGTTAATTTTTGTAAATCATTACCTCTACCTAAAGCTTCTACACCAGTTATGATAGTAGGTTTTATACTCTTATCAGGTAATGCTGGAATTTCTTTAGACTTGCTCATACGTTTCATTAATAATTGTACAAGGGGTAGTTGAAATTCTTGTGATAGTAATGAATAGACACCACCTAAAGCAGTTTCTAACTGTGAAGCCATGTAGCGTATTTCTTCAGCCGTAACTCTTTCAGCGTCTCGTTGTACAGCAGTGTGTAATAAGAAAGCATAAGACATACGCTCTTCAAGGTTTTGTATTGAGTCAGCTACTATTCTTAAATCATATTGTTTTTCAGTTTGTAGTACTGACACATCATCTTGTGAGCCTGTAATAATGTCACCATTACGAGTAAGAGCTAAGTCTCTTTTTTTAGTAACAGCATTAGGTCTAATCATAAAGACAACTTTACTAGAAGCTGCTGCACTTTCTACGAGTGCTTGGGATAAACCTTCAAGACTTTTTAAGTCACCAATAAATTCTTCAACATAAGAACGTCCATAGTCTTCAGAAGCGACACGTATCATGCGTAAACATTGAAAAGGTAATTGTTCATTTTTATATGTACCTTGTGAATTAGGTACTTTTCTATTGTTTACTTCTTGGCATACATAAAAACTATCATCATCTTGTTTGTATATATGAGTATATAATTCTACATCTTCATCTATTTTATATTCACCGTCTGCAAATAATTCTAGTCTTGTTTTTTCATCAAAAGTTAATGGAGATATTTTTTCACTAATAATTATTTCTAATAAATTTCCTTCAGCGTCTCTCTTACACACATATTGTGATAAAGGGAAAACACGCATAGCTCCCTTTTTAGGCAATGTTGTTAGAACATTACCACTTACAATTAAATGTTTTAAAGCTTCAAACACGGGAACACGTATTGCTAGTTCTTCAATTTTATGTGCAATCTCTTTTTCAATACCAGCTAAAGCTTTTTCAACTTCAGTTTTAACTTCAGGTTGTTGCTCAATTTCTTGCTTTGCTTTACCGCCAATTTTTAAGCGAAAAAAGGGAGAGTTTGGGGGGAGTAATAATAGGAGTAATTTTGATGCAAGGTTATTGACACCTCTAGCACCTACACTTTGAAATGGTGTATATAAATCAGAAGACGCATTAAAACTTTCGTCAGGAATAAGAGCTGGAATAGTTAATTCAGAACATTCCCTAGCTCTTTCAAGAAAATGCTCTCTTTCATGTATCAATTTATTGTAACGTTCTTTTGCTGAAGTACCTAATGTTTGGAGTTGTTGTTCATCCATAAATTATTTAAGCAATATTTAAGTTATTGCCGCTTGTAGGAACAGCTAAATCAGTTTGTAAAGCTGTAGTTCCTTTTTTCTTTTTAAGCTTTTTCTTCAGCTCTTCGTCTTCCATTACATCAGCCGTTACTAATTCAGGAGCGTTTTCCATACCCATAGTTGAAGGGTTAGGACTGTACACAACTGGATTAGGAGCTGGTGCTGGAGCTGGAGCTGGTCTACTTCCGCCACCACACATACGTTTTCCTTTGGTTTGTTGTTAAATATTTATACCACCGTCACTTGGGTCCCCAATACCTAGACCTGAGCTGTTGCCATAACTTTGTTTACTTTTATTTTTACCTTTATCGCCACTATCAAAATCAATAACATTATCCATTATCATAGCAGCTTGCTCTTCTTCAGGGAGAGGGTCAAACACATTACCATTGTAGTACATACTGTTATCTTTAACATTTGTAGGAGCTGGTGTACTTTGCCGTCCGCCTAAACACATAGTATTATTCCTTTTCTGAGTTTTGTAATTCTATTAACCAATCAACAACACTTCTTTGACCAGCTTCATACATAATTTTATTAGTACTATCTGAGATTAAAGGTGTTTTGTTGGGATAAACCTGAGTAAGTAACCGCATCATGTCTGCTACTGTCTCAGGAAATTTAGTATCTTCATATTCCATAATGAAATCCTTCTAAAAAGGGGTCTTTAGTAGCTTGGCTTAATGTCTACAATTTCGCAGACACCACCAACACAAGCTAATTCTTGTGACCCACTAGTGTTATCTTCACTTTCGTATGCACTAAGCTCAGTAAAATCTATAGCTTTAGGCATTTGTTTAAGTAAATCTCTATATTGTTTTGTATCAACTTCTTGATATGGAGCTTGTTGATACACGTGGTCACTATGAGGTAAGAAACTTATGCCTGACACCTCATTAAAATGTTTGTAAACCCATGCACCAACTTCTAACCATTCGTGTTCTTTTACACTAATTGTAACTGAAGGTTTGTGTTCACACCAATGACGCTGATATAGAAGCCACATTTCCAGTTGCTCAATAGCTGTCTTACTATCTCTAGTTAAACTACCGTGTGGAGATTTTACTGGAAAAGAAAACACTACAACATTTTCAGGCTTAGTAATATCAGGCTCATTTGGAACACCTTTGTCTATTAAGAAATTAGTCAATGGGTCCTTAACATCTCCACGCACTGTTCTTATATAATAATCACTGTGTCTTGTGTGTATGCCTGAAGCACTATCAACTAACTGACTAACAGTACCACTTGGTTTTACACAAGTTATGGCAGTAGATTGAGGTATCTTAAGTTTTTTAGCAAAGTCTTTATTAGTATCTATTGCCACTTGCTTCATAGTATTTAATTGTTCGGCATAAGGATTACTTGTAAGTTTATTATCCATAATACCAGTAAGAGAAACACCTAATAAACGTTCTTCCTCAGTGTTGTCTTTCCAGATTTTTCTTAAATATTTAAAATCAGTAAGGGTAGATTGGAATGTTCCTAATATTGTTGCACATTTAACTTTATCACATAAAGATTGTAAATCATCTGTTGCTCTAACAACTACTTCTGTTAGATTACAAAACTGATAAGGCCGTAAGATAATTTCAGAACATGGATTGGTCCCAAATAAATGCTCAATATCTCTTCTACCATTTTCCGCAACTTTGTTTTTGGCAGCTTCTCTATTAAAGATACCACGCTCTCCTGATTTACTTTCATATAAAGATTTCCATTCTGACATAAATAAATTCATATCAGGAGTTCTTGAGTAACAAGCAGAATTGTTAGCAAGAGCACGTTGTCCGTCTTCTAACCACCATTGCCCACTCTTTGCGTTTCTCATTTGGTCGTCTTGTATGTTGCTTAGAGATATTAAAGCACTACGCCTAACACCACCCACAACTACTACTTCACCAACTTTACAAACTAGGTCATGAGCTTCGATAGCATCTAGTTTTCTACCAGCAGCATTTTTAAAAGTAGTAATAGCAAAATCAAATAGATTAACTAAAGGCTGTGCACCACTGGCACGGCCACCAAAAGTTTTTAGTCTAGCTCCTGCTGGTCTAACTTTTGATATATCTATTTTAGGAATTTGTCCCGAATAAAGCATAGCAATAAGTTCACGAAATGCTTTAGCCCAGCCAGCTTTACTATCTTGCACTACAATAATAGTGTCACTATCACTAAATTCTTCAGCAATAATAGGAAGTTTATCTACACTTTTACGTTCGACTGAAAATCCTACACCAGTACCACAAAGTAAAATGTACATTACTTCATCAAAACTTCTAACATCATCTATAGGTATGTATGAGCAGTTGTAACCAGCAGTGTTATCACGTTCTAATGCTGCACCAGCAGTCATTAAGGCACGCATTGAAGGCATTATGTTTAAATTTAAAACATGGTCTTCTAAAATTGTGCGAAGCTTGTTATCAAAATTGTAATTATAATTTTTCTTTAAATGATTTTGCATGAAATCAAAGTAACGAGTGACCGTCTCGCTCCATGTTTCACGTCTGCCTTTATCATCTATAAATCTAGCATAACGAGAAGTATGTATATATTGTTGGTATGTAGTGGGCAGCATATTTGACATTTATTTGTTTCCTAACTTTAAAATTAATTGGTCTTTGGGTTGTTCTTCGAGTTCAATTAGAATGTCTATGTACTGTTTGGCTTTCTTTAAATCTTCTAATTGTTTTTCTTTAGTGTCGTGTTTGTAACGCCAGCGACATAAATATTTAATGGCATTAGCTTCAGCATAAGGGATATTGTTTTGCATTATGAAAGTGATAGGCTCTATGACATATCTAAAATAATGGTTGGGTTTCTTTACTTGGTCTGCCATAGTTTAACCTTTCCAGTTTTTAAATTGTAATCACCGTGTCTTAAAATGTAGGCACACCTTGCTTGCTGAAGTGCTTCATCATTTGAGTAACCAGCTTTATTGTATGCAGCACACACTTGTTGCCACATCTCTGATAAAGTATTGCCACTAGTTCCAAGAATTTTTTCAGCAGTTTTGATACCAACTTTAGGTAAACCAGTGTAGCCGTCTGTGGCATCACCAGTTAATGCTTGTATCATAAACCAGTAGTCACCTTCTTGCTTACTGACAGACCAAACATCTTTACCGTCAGGGCTAACACGTGTAGGTATTTGTCTTAAGTCTTTATCAACTGAAACAATAATGTCTTCGTTGTCTTCATGTGGTGTAGTGGCAAGGATACCTAAAACATCATCTGCTTCTAAGTTTGGATAGATAACAGTATTATGATTATCAATTAAATGCTGTCGCAACTCAGCTAAAATCATGGGCTTACGAAGATTTTTACGATTGCTTTTATAACTGGGCAGAACATCTTTACGAAAATTCTTAGAGTCAGTCAGTGCAACAACAACTTCATCACCACCTAAATTATTTTTTATCTCTTCAATGGTATCATCTAACAATCTTTTAGATTGCATAGCGTCAGCATGAAGTGTCCAAAAATCTTCACCCCAATCAGTTGCAACTTCATTTTGTATTGCGGTGCGATAAGCATATATGTCACCGTCTATAAGTATTCTTCTAGGCATAAGTTCCTCTTCCGTATTAGTTAGTGTAAATTTTTTTTATCAAATAATTCTGATAAAGGTATGAGTACAAATTTTGTACGCCAGCCGTCACCACCATTTTTTAATGTGTGCTTGTAAGTCTCTGCAAGTTTACGCACAGTGTCAGTATCAAAAATTAATCTACAATAATCATCTTTACCTTGTGCGAGTATATGTACCCAGTAATCTGATTCAGTTGCCATGATACCTGACGGCTTGCCATTAGACTCAATTTCAATAGCAATGTTGCCTGTCTTGAACCACCAATCACGTTCTGTTTTAACTTCTATTTTAGATTTATCAGTGTCGAGTATTGAAACAACACGCTGTTCACGTTCTTGTCCATACTTTAAATCAATGTCGAATTTTTTATTTGCTTTGGTCAATGTGTTTCACTCCAATTATTTCCTATGTTAAATTCCCCTGTTAATGGGATACGTAGATTGAAGTGTTCGCCAGTTCGTTCTATTGCTTCGACAGCTAATTCTCCTATTTTTTGTGCATCCTTTTCAAGACACTCAACTTGTATCTCGTCATGTACCCATACGACTTGTTGTACGTTAGGTATCTTCTTTACAGCTCTGTCAAATTCAACTAACCATTGCTTACATACAATAGCTCCAGCACTTTGTAGTAAAGTGTTTAAAGCTGAATGTGCAGAACGTACTTTTACTTGTCTCTTATCTAAACCAACAAGGTATCCACGCTCTGAAGCAGATTGTACTTGCTCTATTAACTTATTTAATGCTGGTAAATTATTTAAAAATCTTTTCTTAATAGCACTAGCAATATTTATTTTCTTATCTATAACCTGTGCAATCTTTTTGACACCGCCACCGTACAAGAAACAATAATAAAATCTTTTAGCTACATCTCTTGAATCCAATCCAGCGAGTTTTTGTGTGGTTGTATGTATGTCACCATTTAAAACAACATCAGTGTATGCACCGTTGTCATACTTAGACATAAAGTGTGCCAGCATACGTACTTCAAGACCTGAAATATCTATACCAACTAACTTGTATCCTTGAGGAACAGTAAATAATTCTCGACACTCTTTACCATAAGGAACAGCAGTACTTGGTATCTGTCCTAAGTTTGGCGAGGTGTGTGAAGCTCTTCCTGTGACGGTACTGTTAGTATTACACGTGCCATGTATCTTATTGCCTTTACGTTTAGATAACCAAGCCTGATTACCAGTGCTTAACTGGGCTATACGCTTGTCTAAAAGAAAATGTTCTGCAAGAATTTTAGCTTCTTTGTATGGAAGCTTGCTTAATGTTTCATCATCTAATTTAGGGGAGCCGTCATTTGTAAATTCTTCAGGCTGCCAGTTGTATAAAGATTTTAAACGTTCTGCAATGTGTTGTCTGCTTGAAGGATTAAAAGTTTCTACTTTAGTTTTATAAAACAATTCACCTTTAACATATCCTCTAGCTTTGTTATTAACTTTAGGCATAAAAGGAATACTTAAAGTACGTGGTGGAAATAATTCTTGGAGTTCATCTTCTATTTCAAAACGTCTAACATTAAGTTTAGCTGCAAGTGCTTCTCCTTTGTCTACATCAAAAGTAAATCCATGTAATTCTTGTTTGTTTATTAGAGTAACAACATCATGCTCAAGTTGCATGGCTTGCTCACTAAATCCTTTGTCTAATATTTTTTTATAAAGATTGTGTGTTACTTCTACGTCTTGAATACAATATTGCAACATCTCTTCACTGTAAGTCTGCCAATCACCACCGTCAAAATCACCTTTAAGATTGCCTAATCTAAATCCATAAGCTGCCAGTGAATGTGAGCCAATATATTTTCTCGGTAAATCTTTGTTAGCAAAATCTTTATCTCGTATATCAGGGTAGACTAATCTTGCTGCAACTATAGTATCAAATACTTTACCTTGTGGTGTGAAAGCAAAAAGTTTTTTAAGTACTGGAATGTCAAATTTAATAATGTTGTGACCAATAATTAAATCAGCTTCTTCTAAAAGTTGTAAAGCTTTCTTAACTTTCACATTAATAATATGTCCAGTGTCAATGTCTTTAAGAATAACGCAATGTACTTTTGTAACTGCGTCTAGTAGTCCGTCAGTTTCTAAGTCAAATACGTATCTCATGTGTTAGCGGTAATCCATTTCTGTAATTGTGGGTTGCGTGTAAGAATTTCTGTATAACCATTAGCAAAACTATCTACTGTTGGTTCTTCTTCTCTTTCTTTTAAATTGAATATGTAATAAATAGCATGACCCAACTCATGCAAAATCAAACTGATTGCACGTGTGCCACCTTGCTCAATTATATCTTTGTCTAAATAAATAAGCATATCTCTAGCCACGTAACAGCCTTGCTGTTCACCAACTTCTTGAGAAATATGGCTGCTTATTAATTTCAATTTTATATTGTGATAAGATATATCTATAGCGTCAGGAAATTTTACTTTTTTCATATTCGTCCTTTAATGTATGGTTGCTATTTCTACGTTTATACGCATAGCAGCTTCGTGTTCTAAAGACAGTGTGAATAAAGCTTCAGTACACAAGTCAGCTATATCGTTATTAGTTACGTAAAAAATTATTTCTTTTGTTGGATTTTTTTCTGCGTGTTTTATTGTGCTTAACAACATTGTGGTCCAATCAGTTTTTTTAAAACTCATCTTTAAATTCTGTATGGTCTGATTGTTTTAAAAGACCAGTCTCTAAATTATAATGAAGAGTACAAGCATGGCCTGTCTCACCACTAAATCTATTTTTTAATACACTAACTTTAGCTAAGTTTTTATCGTCTTGTAAATCACGGGATAAACTTATTACCATGTCACTTAACTGTGCAATAGCAGCAGACCCACGTAAGCTATTCATAGAAACAGCAACACCGTCTTCATAACCTTTGTTGCCTTCAGGTCTTTTTAAATGAGATACCAGTATTAATCCTATACCTGTCTCCTCAACTAAAGTTCTTAATACCGACACAGTATAATCAATTAGTTTTCTTTCATCATTCGTAGTCTCATCTCCAACAGCACTGAGAGCCATGTGTAAATGGTCCAATACAACAAAGTCTACGTTACACGCTTTAGCTAAGTATCTAATTTTAGAAATAAGATTATCAGAAGCAGTACTTCCAAAGTGATTATATAAATAGAAGTTACCGTTACCTACAGTGTCATCAAAAGCTTTCTTTAAAGCAGCTTCTTCAATTCCTTCTCGACTTAGGTGTAAAGGTTTTTCTAAAGCCACTCCCATAATACCTAATGAGCTACGCTTAACACTTTCTTCTAAAGCTATGTAACCAACTTTATAATCTTTGTTAAGTAAATGGTATGCTACCTGTCTACAGAAACTAGATTTACCAACACCACTACCAGCAGTGATAGTAACTAATTCACCTTTACGTAGGCCATGTGTTTTAATGTTCATGCACTCAAAAGGATAGGGGACAGAAACATAGACATCTTCTTTTTTAATCTCATCCCATAAGTCAGCACCTAAAACAATACCGTCAGGTCTGTAAGCTTTTGCACCCCACATACAATCAGTGAGTTCTTTAGCTCTGTTAGCAAGTAACATTTCATTAGGGTCCTTTAATGGTAACGTTGCTATCTTTGCTTTGTTTGGTGATAAAACTTTTGCACATTCTAAAGCAGCATTTCTACCAGCGTCATCTGAATCAAACATAAATACTACTGAGTCAAAACCCTCAAGCCATTCTAAAGAATTTTGTATATCTTTCTTAGCTCCAGCAGCTCCAGTCTTAACACTAACAACAGGAAATTTATTTGAATTTAAACGTGACATAGTAAGACAATCAATCTCACCCTCAGTAACAATAACCATTTTACCTTTATCACGCCATAAATTTTGACCAAACAATCCAGCAGATTTTACATCACCAATCCACTGAAAAGTTTTGTCAGGGTATCTTAATTTTTGTGCAACTTTAGTACCGTCTTTGTCATAATAATTAGCAATCTGTACTGGCTTCTTATTGTTAGTACCAACTTCATAATTAAATTTCTTTGCAGTATGTAAATCAATTTGTCTTTTAGATAGGGGAGAAGCAGTTCCTTGAATGAAACTGTTAGGCGTGTGTGTTTGTGCTTGCATTGGTGGGACTTCCTCTGTTGGGTTAGTTCTTTTTTGGCATCCAAAGCAGTAGGTATGACCGTCTGAGTAAACAGCTACATTGTCTTTGGATAAACAATAGCTACAGTTCGTGTGGTGTAGAAATTCACTTTCTTGCATAAGGGCTAAATTTTTTTGTTAAAAATATTTTGGGATTGGACTGGGAGAAGTCTAAGTTCCCCCAGCCTGTAACAATAACTCCACATCCATAAATGGACTAAGAGAGTTGTTGTCTACATCACTGTAGCCAACGACTGATAATTTATACCTCGATTTTAAATCGTTTACAAGTAGGCGAAAACCGCCTAATTGCTCATCAGTATAATTAGGTAAACCATGTTCTGTGCAGTCTCCAACTAAACAGACAGCAATAGAATTAGAATTATTTATAATACCTGAGCTTAATAGTGAGCCAGCTTCTTGCTCAGCTCTACCAGTTTCAATGTCACCATTACGTCTTACTATGTAATGATAAGCTACTTTAAAGAAACCTTGTGCTCGGTGTTTTTTAGAAATTTCATTTAAACCAATGTCATCTTCTTTAGTCTCAGAAGAAAACACAACAATATAATCTGTACTAGGTCTTTTATTACTCATAGCCACTCTTTCGGAATGTGCTTATCAGCATATTTAAAACCATATTTTTTACACCACATTGCATAAGTAGTTTTAGAAATTTTACTTATTTTATTTTTAGAATTACTAAATACAAATCTAATATCTACTTTTGGGTGTTGCTCTTTTACTAACCGCATCTTTGCTCGGTCAGCAGAAGTAAAAAGACCTTTGGTCTCTATAAATATTTTTCTTTTAACAATGTAAAAGTCAGGAGTATAAGTATGTAACTTTTCAGGTTTAGTATATTTAAGCTTGTGCTTTTCATACTCATACTCCACGTGTGCAGCTTTTAGTTCTTTTGATATACGGTCTTCAAGACCTGAACGAAAACCGTAACGCAATCCTACGTTACTAAAAGTCTTCTTCGGAAACCGTCTCATCACTACTTACATTTTCGAAAGTTTCCAATTTGTATCCGTCTTCCTCACCAAAGCCATAGCCTTTAGCATTTCCATTACCACCCTCTACAAGTTTAGTAATTTGTACTGCACGTAATCTTAAAGATACGCCAGCACCAGCCATAGCAGTATAGTAAGGAATAAGTTCGGCACTCACCTTCATTTCAGACCCACTCCATACGTTAGTGTCAGTGAGGGGAACACCAGCACTATCAAATAGAGCAACTCTGTTTGGAATTAGAGTACCGTCCTTAGTTGTAATCTGTGCTTTTGTTTTAAACTTAAACACAGTCTTACCAGTTGGTTCATCACTTTCATCCAACTGTTCAAAGTAAGGTGTAGGAGCAGCTTTTACAGCTTTGCCCTTTACCTTTTCTTTAGCGTTAGCCATTGCTTTCTTAACATTGGCTTCAATCTTGTTAATGACATCCTGAGCTTTGTCAGTGTCTAAGATAAGATTAACCTTGTAGTGCCCGTCAGGGTCAAATTGTGTATCAGGTTTTGTAAGCCATGCGTACTGGCTCACACCAATAGGGGTTACAAGCTTATCATAATTATTCTTTGGCATTATAATCGTCTCCATTTTCTGTTTGTAAAATCCAGCCCTCGCCCATAAGGCTAACGGCAGTGTCTAATGAGATAGTTCTCATTAATTCATCATAATCTTCAGGTCTCATGTTTAATCCTCTCAGGTATATTATCTACTACGGGAACTTTATATCCTTTCGGATACATTAATCCGTAAGCGGATAGAACTAGGCAAAGAAAAAGTCACTCTCTTTAATCGAAGTTACATCTAAATCGCCCTGTTGTGGCAACTCAGGTAATTCTTTTCGTAATTCTTTTGGTAGCATTACCGCAACGTGTTCTTTAAACTCTTCTAAAACATTACTATCATCAAAGATTTCTATAAAAGCTTCACGTAAACTTTCTGATAATACTTCAACATCACCAGCAGTAGTCCCGTAACTATCATGCACGTTGCAAAAGTTTCTAATGCCTTTGCTATATGCAATATTAACTGTTCTCAACATAGCTGCTGCGTCCAGCCCATGTACAAAATTTGGAGCTACTCCATTTGCCATTCTTAGTTTATCAGTCTTTTCTGTTTCAGTATTGATACGAGGTTTAATTATCTGTCCCATAAGCATAGCTTTCACTCGCTTACTTTTCATTTCAGGGTATGATTGATAAATTGGAAAACCAACTGGTGTAATCCAGTGGATAGGTAACTGTTCTTTAGAAACTACACGTGCAATTTTTTGTAAGAAATCCATTCCCACTCTTGCACTATTAAGTTTAGCTCCAATACTATCCCATATTATTCCTGATAAAAACGAAGCTGGCTTAAATACATCATTACCGAATGGATGATTTTCACCACTGTCTTTACGTTTTGTTAAATCTTCAACTACAAAATCTGTGCAAGAATATCTTGTGCTCCCATATACGATTGTCATGCAAGTCCTTTTGACAGTACTTCTTTTTACTCCATACTGTAACCATAAGTTTGCATAAGGTGTGTTGATAGCTTCTAGCTCTTTTAATTTATCATTAACAGTATTAGCTACGGTTTGATAAATGTCTTGAGGTTGTGAAGTTTTTGTTAGATTAACTAATTTACCAGCAATCTTATCTTTTAACATTAAAGAGTAAATTTGGAGACCATTACAAGTACCGTCTACAGCAACAGGTAAATGACTTATAAAACCATAGCCCTCTGCTCTAAATTTAGAAAACTCTTTGGCAAAAGCTAAAGCTTGGAATGGCTTATCAGCGTCAGACCATTCTTGGTTAGCAATAGGGTCTTGTGCATTGGCTTCTAACATTTCTGCATTTTCCAACACCCAGTCCACTCGCTCTTCTAATGATATTTTATCCTGACCCCAAACGTTAGCTCCATGTACACAAAGCCAAAATAAACCGTTGTTGTCCTCAGTTATTTCTTTTCCTTGTGAAAATTGTAGCAAGGCCTTTGAGCCGTCTATGGATTGAAAATTTAAGTGAGCTGGGACAGCATAACATCTTCCTCTAAAATCCATTTGTTGTGGGAAATAGATAGAAGCATAATTTTTAAACTTATCAGCCATCCATAAAATTTTGGCATACAATAATCTTTTAGAAAACATTCGAGCATTTTCAGTGTGGGCTATAACAGCTAACTTCTTCCACTCTTTTCTACTTACTTCATTGCTGTCAATATCAAGTGGCTTGTTTGGTATAGGCAAGTTATCTACTGGCGGCATACCACCTATTGATAAATTCTTGTCCCATATCGTCTGCATTACTTCTAGTATTTCAGTGTTAATATTAAAACCTGTATTCTGCATGGCATTGACCGCACTATAGACTTCAGGCATTTGAAAGTTTTCTAATTCTTTCTTAAAGTTCTTATTCTTTTGTTTAACAAGTTCTAACTCAGGCATTTCTTCAGTCCAATAACCACCCCCTGTAGGACTGGTCCACGACTTAGGTGGCATAACTGTAGGCAAATATTCAGGATTTAAAAGCTCATTAAAACTATTTCTATCCGCTATCCATTGTTTTGTCTTATCTGTCTGTCTCACAACTTTAGCTTTCTTGTGTTTTACTTTCTCTAATACAATTTCAATCAAGCCAGTAGATACAATCATAAGCTCTATTAATCTAAGCCCTACGTGTAACTTCTCAGGTGTGGTCCACTCTTCCCACATTTCTACATTATCACGTTTAGCACTTTCTTTTAATTTACGTCTTTTATAACTATAATTCCAAGACCTCTTATCTAAATCGGCTTGGACCACTGAATACAATTCAGGGTTTAAAGTAGAAAAGTTCTTTAGTGATATTTCAGTCTCAATTTTACCACCTAAAACTATAGCCATTGCAGTTAAAGGCTTGTTTTGAGATAGTGTATTTATTACGGTTTTTGCGGTGATTAATGCTGAGATTTCAGGCTGGACTTCAGATAATAAACGGTAGGCAATAGGTGGCTGGCCTATTGTAAGTTTGGATGATTCGTCAATAAAATTAAATATAGCATCTGATAAAGGTTTGATAGTCTGTGCTACAAGAAATTTTCCATAATTAGTAACACTCTCTTCCTCTCGTAAAATATGTTCATTCTTTCTTTTATTAGTGCGTTGTTTGCCAAGTTTTAACATCTCAGCTTCGTGATTGGCTTCATCAGTGTATGTAACAACACCTTGTATGAGTTTAGTCATAGTATATAATCTCCTTGTTATGTGTGGGATTTATCTCTTTAAAATTAAGACTTCTATTAAGGGTACTTTAAGGATAGTATCCTTTGTAGGAAAGTTGTTGACTGTTAGAAAAACAAGGCTCGCTCTATGAAAATTCTATCCCTTAAAGGATATAATTTTTGAGGGTTTTTCGATACAGGGACTGAAAATCCTTGTGTCGGTGGTTCAAGTCCACCTCGAGCCACCATTTTTATCCAACAAAATCAACAACTTCCTACTATCCGCAATCGGAAAACGTGCACAAGGACTTATAACTTCTTGCACACCTATCCGCTTACGGTTTCTTATTTAAGACGTTTAAAACGTCTACTCCACCTAATAATGAGCTTGGCTTCAAGTGAGCGTATCTCATAGTCATAGCATTAGTCCTATGACCCAGCCAATTCTGTATTAAGTGCATTTCTACTTGTCCTGACTGGGCTAGACGGCTGGCTGTAGTGTGACGCAAGCAGTGAATAACAAATTGTTTGTCATCTTCTAGCTTCATCATTTCTCGCAGCCAACGCCAAGTCCTTTCAACTGACCATATTTTCAAGTTAAAAATCCTGTCAGTACGTTCTAAGTGTTTTGTATTATCAGCGACAATTCTTGACGCTCGCTCTGTCAATGGGACGCTTCTTGTGTCTCCATTTTTGGTATGTTCTAAAATAGCATATTTGCTACCTTGTATATCACCAATATGTTCAAGCCTTAAATACAACGCTTCACTTAGTCTCATTCCAGTATCGAGCAGAAATAAGAAAAAGTTCAAGTATTCGTCTTTATCATGCTTTTGCATAATTTGTATCATCTCTGCTTCCTCTTCAGGTTGCATATATCTGATACGTGCTTTGCCCTCTTCATGCCACTCGATATGTGGTATTCTATCTAAATGATAAATAGAATGTTTTTGTTTTGCATAACTTAACATTTTGCTTAGAGAAGCTAAGTAGCGATTAATAGTGCTACCAGCAAACCCTCTCGATTCTAGCGTAGTGCATAAATGTTCGATATGCAGTTCGTTAACCTCAGTCACTAAAATACCTTTACCCAGTATCTCAATAACTTTACCAGCTCTAACAGTTTGTCCTTTGTCCCACCCCTTTGCAGAGATTTTACGAAGTACTTCTGATAAGAGCTTCGGGTTTCGTTGGAAATCCATGTTTCCTCACCTCGCTCTCTATGTTGATTGTTTTAGAGGTTTTATAATCGTTTTAGAATATCATCTAATAGATTAAGTCCTCTAGTTGAAAGACGTACTAATTTCCTACGTCTCATGAACGGGTCCTCAAAGCTTTCTAAAAAGCCCATTCGACTGTCCTTGTTTCTTTCTAGTCTCAAGAATTTAGTAATGTTTCTTGATACTGTTGATTGTGCAACATTAAGCTTATCAGCTATAAATTGCATGGGAATACCCTCTTTGCGATTGTGCATAGCTATTACTAAAAACACAGAAATAGCTGTGCTTTCAATATTAGGTTGGTATTTCCTAAACTCCTCAATAACAGAGAGAAGCTTTTCTGTCTTTATAATCATAAGATTACCCTTTAATTATCCTTTCTATACAGTATTTAATACTCAAGGGATATTATTAAATACATTATTATTATTTGTGGACGTAAAACGTCCAATATCCAAAATTAACAACTAACTCAAACCTGTCTCGACTAATTTTAAGCCACGACCATTGTGTCCAAGTCTCAATGTATATTTTAAACATTATAAGATTTAAAGACATGGTTTAAGTCCCCTCTCTACTAGTTGTTAGTGGTGATATATTAAATGCTGGGCTGTCAGCAATGCGGTTTCTATCACCTCTTATATGTCCAGCCATCATACCTTTACCTATTAAATATTTAGGTTTTTCGTATCTACGGTTGTGTAAACATTTTTGTTTATAATTCATACTAGAATCACCTCACTTTCTATAATAATTGTTAATTAATGTTTGTACGTATACAAGTGTAAGATTTAGTAGCATTATTTCTTAATGGTTATCCTACATACCCAGTAATTAAACTGGGTTTCGCTAG